>Ga0187809_10000225_pt1 | contig 34829 bp, 34 predicted proteins | sample NC_wetland_sal_i_8_FD_132415 | JGI IMG/M metagenome (GOLD analysis project Ga0187809, IMG submission 132415) | Wetland sediment microbial communities from Neuse River Estuary, North Carolina, USA - ASW_4 | ecosystem: Environmental > Aquatic > Freshwater > Wetlands > Sediment | place: USA: North... | reverse complement strand
GCGCTGCTCACGAGCACGCAGCTTTCGACGTACCACGTTGGCGTCACTCAGGTGACTGAGGTCGCGGCGCGGTTGCGGTCGGCGCAGCCGTCGTGGAGTGATCGGCAGGTCAACGACGCGCTGCTCGCGCACGGCAACCCGCCGCCGCGCCACCTGCCGGCGCTGCTCGGGCTGACGCCAGGCTGACCTGCCGGCGGAATGATTGCGCGCGCAACTATGTTGCGAGGGGTCGGACGCCGTAACCTAGCGGCGAGTCCTCGAGGAGGCCCCGATGCCAGCAGTGACCGTCGAGAACACCCTTGCGCTGCCGCGGCTCCCGCAGACCGACCCCGCGGTTGACGCCGACCGGCCGGTCGTGTCGGTGACCACCGCGCCGTCCGGATTCGAGGGCGAGGGCTTTCCGGTGCGACGCGCGTTCGCCGGTGTCGACCTGCGCGCGCTCGATCCCTTCATTCACATGGACCAGATGGGCGAGGTCGAGTACGCGCCCGGCGAGCCCAAAGGCACTCCCTGGCACCCGCACCGCGGCTTCGAGACCGTCACCTACATGATCGACGGGCTGTTCGAGCACCACGACTCCAACGGCGGCGGCGGCCTGATCACCAACGGCGACACCCAGTGGATGACCGCGGGCGCCGGCATCTTGCACATCGAGACGCCGCCCGAGTACCTGGTCGCGAGCGGTGGGCTGTTCCACGGCTTCCAGCTGTGGGTCAACCTGCCGAAGACGCTGAAGTTCGCCGCCCCGCGCTACCAAGACATCCGCGCGTCGGAAGTGTCGCTGCTCACGTCTCCGGACGGCGGCGCGCTGTTGCGCGTCATCGCCGGCGAGGTCGCCGGACATCCCGGTCCAGGCATCACGCACACCCCGATTTCGTTGGTACACGCGACCTTGTCGCCGGGCGCTTCGGTCACCGTGCCGTGGCGGCCCGACTTCAACGCGCTGGTCTACACGTTGGCAGGCAAGGGCGCCGTCGGAGCGGAGCGCCGTCCGGTTCGGATGGGGCAGCTCGCCGTGTTCGGCGCTGGCGACACGATCACCATCGCGGCCGACCAGTCGCAGGAGTCGCGCAGCCCGTCGCTCGACGTGCTGATCCTCGGTGGCCAGCCGATCCGCGAGCCGGTCGCCGTCTACGGACCGTTCGTGATGAACACCAAGGCCGAGCTGTTGCAGGCGTTCGAGGACTACCAGGCCGGCCGGCTCGGGGTCATCCCCGCCGAACACGCGCCGCTGCCGCACGCCGGCGTTTCCGGAGAGACCACGGCGGAGGACGTCGAGTAAGCGCGCTGGTCTCGACGTCGTCCTAACGTCGTTAGGTAGACCGAACGACCTTCTGGACGACGCGCTCCGCGGGGTAGGGCGACTCGAGCGCCTGCTCCCCGCGGTCAAGCCAGGCCTCCAGGTCGGGGGCGTGCAGCCGGGCGCCGCTTGCGACGAACAGCGCGACCAAGCCGACGAGTCCGGCGGCGGCCACACCGACCGTGATCCAGGTGGCGAAGACGATGCCGTGCTGCAGCGGCCTGTGCAGCATCGCGACGTAAAGCAGCACCGGGCCGACCAGGTAGGCGGCCTCGGAGCGCAGCAGTTCGACGAGCGCGAAGGCGCGGCCGATCCGGTTCGACGGCACACCCATGCCTGCGAGGAAAAGGCCGGGCGACACGGTCGCGCCGGCGCCCGCGCCCAACAACGCGGACGACGCGAGCGAGTTGGCGGTGCTCGTGCCGATGGCGGCGAGCACGCCGCCGCCGATGATCAGCAGCATGCCGACGGCGACGAGCACCGGCAGGTAGCGGGTGCGGAACAGCAATGCGAAAACGACAGCGGCGATTGCCACGCCGGCGATGCCCGGTGATGACATCACGCCGACTCGAAGCGGCGACTCGTGCTTGCCCTGGAGGGCGGCGGTGGCGCTGAGTTCGCTGATCGTGACGAACGCTGCGCCGGCGACCATCGCGGCGAGCGTGCCCATCACCGGGAGCGACGTCGACAGCGCTTCGACGGGCATCAGCGCCTCGGCTTTTCGATACTGCTCGACGATCAGGGCGATCAAGACCAGCAAGCCGACGATCAACGGTGCGAACACGATCGCTTGCCCGAACCTCGCCGAGACGAGTTGGGACGTCGCGAAGAACGGCAACACCGTCGCGACGATGGCCAGGCCGAAAGCCGGCACATCGGGTTTGCGACCGCGGTCGAACGCGTCGATGTCGGGCAGCGCCAGGACGGCGATGCCGAGGCCGACGGCGCCGGCGATAGTGACGATGCCGAAGACGATGCGCCAGCTAACCCCGGCGACGGCGCCCGCGAGGATCGGTCCGACGGTGACCGCGCCGAACAGCCCGATGTTGACCGCGGCCGCCGTTCCGGGCAGCTTCCTGACGCCGTATCGGGTGATGAGCGGCGGCAGCGCGACGACGAGCATGAGGCCGGTCGCGAAGCCCTGGATGACTCGGCCTACGAAATACGGGATAGGCGCCCAGGCGGTGGTCGCGAGGATCGAGCCGACGACGAAAAGCGCCTCAACGTTGAGAAACAACGGCCGTTGCCGGAATCGCTGAGTGAGAAACGCGCCGAGCACGGCGCCGAAGGCGTAACACGCGTTCGAGATGCCCTCCGACTCCTGTATCGCCAGTTTCGACAGGTGCAGGTCGTGGGCGATTGGCTTTTGGAGCAGGGTGAAAGCGGTCGTCAGCACGATGTTCGGGGCGAGCGCGAGCAACGCGACGGTGACGATCCAGCCGTAGCGGGCGTTCAGCGGTGGTTCGATCGGCGCCGCGTGCGCGGGCGCGTGCGGTGTCTGGGCATGCGACACAGTCACCCCGGAAGATCGATTTGGGCTCGAACGACAACGGGGCTTGTCTGCCCGTTGTCGTCTCACTGAACACGTCTCGCGGCGGAGCGCCCGATTGAACTCGTGGCGCCGGGGCCTTTGCAGAAGGCGCTTTGCTCTGAGTCATGGGTTCTGAGTCATTGCAGCTGGGGGTGGCCGCGGCGCCGTTGACCACCGGCGCGGTGCGCGCCATCGCAAATTAGGCGAGATCGTCAGTGCGGCCGCGGTACTCGTTGAACAACGAATCCCCGTACAGGGACGCGCCACCAAATTCCGCGCCCGGGACAGGCCGGCCGTCGCGGTGGACGTGCAGCCTGATCACCAGCGCGCGGGTTGGATAAAGAGCCTCGCCGGTTTACCGAGCCACTGAGTGATGCGCATGGTGAGATCCATGTCGGCCAACCGGGCGGTTCGCAGGTTGGTCAGCCGGCTCGGCGTGCACCCGAGTTCGTTCGCAAGCGCGCTCCAGGTGAGATCTCGCGCACGACGCTGTGCGTTCAGCGACGCGTGCAGCTGGGCAAGGTTCCAACGAAGCCGACTTTCCGGTCCGGCCTCAGGCAGTTGCGTGTCGCCTACGTCGACCACCGGCCCGGTCAAGAAGTCCTCTGGCGGCCGGCGGATCCACCGCAAGATGATCAACGCGTACTGGCACGACATGGTCCCGCGTTTTGCGGTTCTCACGAGAGCACCGGGGCACAAGCAGTGATCCGACAGCTCCGCGTTGAGCCCCGACGACTGCTGCCACAGCTCGACAGCAAGGGCGGGCCAGTCCAGCTTCCATTCGGCGCGTTGCGCGTCGAGGGCACCGATGAGTGCGTCTCCGTGAAACGTCGGCAGCGACGGCATTGGCGCAGGAAACCACAGCAGACCGCTCGCCTTCAAGCGGCACATCCGTATCGCGGCCGGTTGGCCAAACGTCATCGTGGCTTTTGAGGATGCGCATGCACTGCGAGTCGAGCCGCCGGGTGTCGGGTTCCGCATTGCCGGGGATATGAGGCTGTCGTGGGCGTTCTATCAGCTCGGCCGGACCACGTCGGCGGCCGATACGAGGTGCAGCGGCTGCTCGGCCGAGGCGGCATGGCCGATGTCTACGCGGCGCGCGACAGCGTGCTCGGCCGCGCCGTTGCGATCAAGGTGCTGCGCGACACCGCGCACAGGGACCGCTTCGAGTCGGAGGCGCAAACGCTTGCGGGGCTAGCTCACCCTGGGCTGGTGACTGTCCTGGATGCGGGCGTCACCGACGACCAGCCGTGGCTGGTGATGGAGCTCGTCGACGGCGCCACTTTGGCGGACTGTTGCTCCGGTGTCGCGCTTGATCCGCGGCGGGTCGCGGCGCTGGGCGCGCAGCTCGCCGACGCGCTCAGCTACGTGCACGCAAGCGGCGTCATCCACCGCGACGTCAAGCCGGGCAACGTCCTACTCACCGGCGAAGGCCGGGTGCTGCTCGCTGACTTCGGCATCGCCCGCCTCGTCGAGGGCGCGCCTGGCGTCACTGACACCGGGTTCACCGTCGGCACCGCGGCTTACCTCGCGCCAGAGCAGGTCAGCGGCGAGCCGGTCACGCCCGCGGCCGACGTGTACTCCCTCGGGCTTGTCCTGCTCGAGGCGCTCACCGGTGAGCGCGCGTATCCGGGAACCACGGTGGAGGCGGCTGTCATGCGGCTGACCCGACCGCCCACAATCCCGGAGACGCTGCCACGAGATTGGCGCAACCTTCTCGCTGCGATGACCGAGGTCGACTCCGCGAGCCGCCCGTCGTCGGCGCAGCTGGCCAAGGCCCTGCGGGGCATCGCGCGTGGCATGGATGCGACGACAGCCACCATCGCGCTGCGTAGTGTCCAGCCGTCCACCCGGCCGCTGACCAAGCCGCTGTCTCAGCAACTGCCGCCAGTCGTCACCCCGGATCGCGGCCTTGCCCGCCCGAGCCTGGCCAAACGAGCCGAACGAGCCAAGCAAGCGGCGCTGACTGCTCGCGCGCGCGACCGCCTGCTGTGGGTGATCGGCGCGGCCGTCGCATTGCTGCTCATCGTCGGCGCGGTGCTTGTCTTCAGCGGCCACCGAAGCCCGACGTCGAAAACCCCACCGCAAAACACCGGCGTGCCCGCGAAGGTGTCGACCGACCTGCAACACCTGCACGAAGCGGTGAGCGGCGGATGAGACGAGCACTCCTTCCCGTCACGGCCGCCGTTGTGGTGCTGACGGTTGCCGCGTGCGGTAACGGCACCACGAGCGCCACGCCGAGCACTGTCCGCTCGGCGCTGTCGCAGGTCGACGCTGCCGTGCGGGCTCACGACTATGGCGGCGCCCGGACCGATCTGGACGCGTTGATCGCGCGCGCGATCGCAGCTCGCGACCAAGCGCAGATCTCGCCGAGCCAGGCGAAGGACATCCTCGCCGCGGCCGCTCAACTTCGAGCCGACCTTCCGCAGCCGACGCCAACTCCGTCACCGGTCGCTGCCCAGCCGACGCAGCCCAACACCGGCAACGACGGCAACAAAAAGGACGGTCCCGGCAGCGGTGGCAAAGACAACGGCCCCGGCGGCCGGAAAGGTCCGCACGGCGGTCACGGCGGCTAGGAGCGGATGTTCGCATCGCCTCGGGTCACGCGGCTGAAGGGATTGGGTCCGGCCACCTTGCGGCCTCGGCGTCACTTAGAACGTATGACTCAGAGCAAAGCGGCCCGGATAGCAAGCCCACCCGGCGCCGCGCGAGGCGCAGACGTCGAGTCAACTCGGGCGCGAGCCGGCTATCCGTTTCGCCAAGCGTTCGGCCGCGACGTGCACCACCCGAGCCAGTGCCGCGCGATCCTCGTCCGAGGCAATGCTGGACGACGGGAACGTGCAGCTGATGGCGGCGGCGGGCCGTCGTCCGTAGTCGAACACGCAGGCGGCGACGGACGCGATGCCCGCGGTGACGTGGCCGTCCTCCTCCGACCAGCCGCGGGTGCGTTCCATCGCCAGCAGCTCGCGCAATTCGCTAGGCGTGCGTGGACCAAGACCGGTGCGGTCGACGAACGCGTCGCGATTCGGAAACAGCGCGCGCACCTGCGCGCGCGGTAACGCGGCGAGCATTGAGCGACCGCTTGCGGTCAAATGCGCGGGCAGCCGCACGCCGACGTCGGTGATGACCGGCGCCGCGTGTTCTGGCTGTTCTTTCACGACATACAACGTCTCGCGGCCGTGCAACACGCCGAGATGAACGGTGTGCCCGGTGCGCTCGACCAACTGCCGCAGCAGCGGTCGCGCCAACCGCTCAAGCGGGTCGTTGCGCAGGTACGCGGTGCCAAGTTCAAAAGCTCCGACCCCAAGCCCGTAGGCACGAGCCTCCGGCAAGTGGACGACGAATCCCTCGGCGCCCAGCACCGTCAGCAGGTGGTAAACGGTCGACCGCGGGAGGCCGAGGTCGCGGGCCAGCACCGCGGCGGGCACCGGCCCGGGATGCGCGGCGAGCGCGCGCAGCAGACCGATCGCTCGGCTTACTGCTGGCACACTGCTCAACGGCGCCCCTCTGCTGTCTGAGATCCCAGACACAATCGTAGGCGCGGTCCGCGACAAGGAGGGGATCTTCGCGGTCAACTAGGCCTATGACGCAAGTGACGCTCGGCGCTGAACCGATCTCCCCGGACGACGTGATCGCGGTCGCCCGCCGCGACGCCGAGGTGGTGCTCGACGAGTCTGCGCTGGCGCGGATCAAAGCCTCGCGCGCGCACATCGACGCGCTGGCCGAATCAGGGGAACCGGTGTACGGAGTCTCGACGGGCTTCGGCGCGCTGGCCACCCGGCACATTCCGGCCGAGCTCCGTGCGCAATTACAAAGGTCGGTCGTGCGCTCGCACGCCGCCGGCAGCGGGGATGAGGTCGAGCGCGAAGTCGTGCGCGCGATGATGCTGCTTCGGTTGCGCACCATAGCGACCGGGCACACCGGCGTCCGACCGGAAACCGCGTTGGCGTATGCCGCTTTGCTCAACGCGGGCATCACGCCGGTGGTGCGCGAGTTCGGCTCGCTGGGATGTTCGGGCGACTTGGCGCCCCTCGCGCATTGCGCGCTGGCGCTGATGGGCGAGGGCGAGGTGCGCGACGCGCGCGGCGCGTTAATGCCCGCCGCGCAAGCGTTAACGGCCGCCGGTATCGCGCCGGTCGAGTTGTCGGCCAAGGAAGGGCTTGCGCTGATCAACGGCACCGACGGCATGCTCGGCATGTTGGTGCTGGCCTGCGCCGACCTGACGTCGCTTGCCAAGAACGCCGACGTGGCCGCGGCCATGAGTGTTGAGGCGATTCTCGGCACCGACCGAGTTTTCGCCGACGACCTGCAGGCGTTGCGACCGCATCCTGGCCAAGCCGTGTCTGCGGCGAACCTGCGCGCTCTTTTGAACGGCTCGCCGATCGTGGCGTCGCACCGGGTCGACTGCTCGCTCGTGCAAGACGCGTACTCGCTGCGTTGCGCTCCACAAGTCGCCGGCGCGTTCCGCGACACGGTCGCCCATGCCTCGCTGGTGGCAAGCCGCGAAATGACGGCGGCTATTGACAATCCAGTTGTGTTGGACGACGGGCGCGTCGAGTCGAACGGCAACTTCCACGGCGCTCCGATCGCCTACGTGCTCGATTTCCTCGCGATCGCCGCCGCAGATCTCGCGTCGATCTCTGAGCGGCGCACCGACCGGCTGCTCGATGTCGCTCGCTCACACGGGCTTCCCGCGTTCCTTGCCGACGACCCAGGCGTCGACTCCGGGCACATGATCGCGCAGTACACCCAGGCCGCGCTGGTGAGCGAGCTCAAACGGTTGGCAGCCCCGGCGAGTGTCGACTCCATCCCGTCGTCCGCCATGCAAGAAGACCATGTGTCGATGGGTTGGTCAGCCGCGCGCAAGCTGCGGCGCGCGATCGACGCGTTAACGAGGGTGCTCGCGATCGAGATTCTCACGGCGGCGAGGGCGCTCGACCTGCGCTCGCCGCTGCAACCCGCGCCCGCGACCGGCGCCGTCGTCCGAGTGTTGCGGCAACAGGTGGCCGGGCCGGCCACGGATCGGTGGTTGGCGCCCGAAATCGAGGCGGCGGTGGCGATGACGTTCGACGGCAGTTTCGTGGCCGCCGCCGAGTCGGTCACCGGCAAGCTCAACTGATCCGGAGGTTGACGTGATTGGAGCTCGGCCCGTGCGCGCGCCGCGCGGAACGGCGCTGACCTGTCAGAGCTGGCCGCAAGAAGCCGCGATGCGCATGCTGATGAACAACCTCGACCCGGAGGTCGCGGAGCGGCCGGACGATCTCGTCGTCTACGGCGGCACCGGGCGGGCGGCGCGCGACTGGGCGAGCTTCGACGCGATCGTCCGCACCCTGCAGGGTCTGCGCGATGACGAGACGATGCTCGTGCAATCCGGGCGCCCGGTGGGCGTGCTCCGCACGCACGAGTGGGCGCCGCGGGTATTGCTCGCCAACTCGAACCTGGTGGGCGACTGGGCGACCTGGCCCGAGTTCCGGCGCCTTGAGGCGCTTGGCCTCACCATGTTCGGCCAGATGACCGCGGGATCCTGGATTTACATTGGCACGCAGGGGATTCTGCAGGGCACCTACGAGACGTTCGCGGCAGTCGCGGCCAAGAGATTCGGCGGCTCGCTCGCTGGAACGTTGACCGTCACCGGCGGGTGCGGCGGCATGGGTGGCGCGCAGCCGCTGGCCGTGACGATGAACGGCGGCGTGGTGCTGATCGTGGAGGTCGACGCGTCTCGGTTGCAGCGTCGCGTCGAGCACCGCTACCTCGATGAGTGGACGGACAACCTCGACGAGGCGATCCAGAAAGTGCTTGCGGCTAAGGCAGATCGGCGCGCGCTGTCGGTCGGCCTGGTCGGCAACTGCGCGACGGTGCTTCCCGAGTTGTTGCGTCGTGGCGTCGCGGTCGACGTGGTCACCGACCAGACGTCGGCGCACGACCCGCTGTCGTATCTGCCCGAAGGAGTCTCGGTCGAGGAGTGGCACGACTACGCGGCGGCCAAACCGGAGGAGTTCACCGACCGGGCTCGTGCGTCGATGGCCAAGCACGTAGAGGCGATGGTGGGTTTCATGGACGCCGGCGGCGAGGTGTTCGACTACGGCAACTCGATTCGCGGCGAAGCCCAATTGGCCGGCTACCGAAGGGCGTTCGAGTTCCCTGGCTTCGTCCCCGCGTACATCAGGCCGTTGTTCTGCGAAGGCAAAGGCCCGTTCCGCTGGGCGGCGCTCTCCGGCGACCCGCGTGACATCGACGTCACCGACCGCGCGGTGCTCGACCTGTTTCCCGACAACGAGCCGCTCGCCCGCTGGATTCGCGAGGCTCGCGAGAAAGTCGCCTACCAAGGCTTGCCCGCGCGAATCTGCTGGCTCGGCTACGGCGAGCGCAATCTGGCGGGCGTCCGGTTCAACGAGTTGGTGGCGAGCGGCGAGATCAGCGCGCCGATCGTCATCGGCCGCGACCACCTCGACTGTGGGTCGGTCGCCTCGCCGTATCGCGAGACCGAGGCGATGGCCGACGGTTCCGACGCGATCGCCGACTGGCCCTTGCTCAACGCGCTGGTCAACACGGCTTCCGGCGCGTCGTGGGTATCCATCCACCACGGTGGCGGCGTCGGCATTGGACGATCAATACATGCGGGTCAAGTTTGCGTCGCGGACGGTTCTGCGCTTGCCGGCGAAAAGCTCGACCGGGTGTTGACCAACGACCCGGCGATGGGCGTGATCCGTCACGTCGACGCCGGTTACGAGCAGGCTGTCGACGTTGCTGAGCACAAAAACATGCGGGTGCCGATGCGCGAGTCGGCGCCGTCGTGACCGCGGCTTCGGTTGACGTCGCGGCGTCGTTCGACGCGCTTTGGACGCAGGTCTGCTCGATCGGCCGTTCGCCGTCCGGCGGTTACCGTCGATTTGCTTGGACGGCGAGCGACGCGGCGATGCGCGAATGGTTTACCGCCGCGGCACAGGATCGCGGGCTTGACGTTCAAGCTGACCGCAACGGCAACCTGTGGGCCTGGTGGATCCCGGACGGACACGCCGATGAACCGGCGTTCGTCACCGGGTCGCACCTCGACTCGGTGCCCGATGGCGGTGCGTTCGATGGTCCGCTGGGGGTGGTCAGCGCGCTTTGCGCGATCGACGAGCTGAAGACGCGGGGCGTGCGGCTGCGCAAGCCGGTCGCGGTGGCGGTGTTCGCAGACGAGGAGGGAGCTCGCTTCGGGCTCGCATGTGTCGGCTCACGGTTGATGACCGGCGTGCTGGACCCCGACCGGGCGCTCGCGCTGACCGACGACGACGGGGTCTCGCTAGCCGAGGCGATGAAGTCGGCTGGTGCCGATGTGGCGGCACTAGGACGCGACGACGAGTTGTTGCAACGCGTCGACAGATTTGTCGAGCTGCACATCGAGCAGGGCAGTGCGCTGGTCGACCGCGACGCGGCGGTTGGCATCGGCACCGGGGTGTGGCCGCATGGTCGATGGCGGTTCTCGATATCGGGCAGGGCAGATCACGCTGGCACGACGCAGCTCGACGACCGTCGCGACCCGATGCTGTGCGCCGGCGAGTTGGTGCTGGAGGCTCGCCGCCAGGCCGAACAACACGGCGGGCTGGCCACTGTCGGCAGGCTGCTCGTCGAGCCGAACGCGGTCAACGGCATACCGTCGCGCGTGTCGGCGTGGCTTGACGCCCGCGCGGCGGATCAGGCCACCCTCGACCGGATGCTGATCGGCATCGCCGAGCGGGTCGGCCGACGGGCTAGCTTCGAGCAAGTGGAATCAGTGCTGACAAACGAGTCGCTCACACCTGCGCTCGAGTTCGCGTCGGCGCTACGTGACCGAATGTCGGCGTGTCTCGGTGCTGACGCTCCGCTGCTCGGCACCGGCGCCGGTCATGACGCCGCGATCCTCGGCGCACGGGTTCCGACCGGCATGCTGTTCGTGCGCAACCCGACGGGGATCTCGCATTCGCCCGATGAGTTCGCAGAGCGCGCAGATTGCCTGGCCGGCGTCCGCGCGCTCGCCGACGTCATCGAAGACTGGCTGCGCCCGTGACGACCTGGTGGTGCGAGCACGCCTGGCTGCCCGACATCGGCGTCGCCGACGGCGTGCTCGTGAAGACTGAGGAAGGGCACATCGCCGCGATCTCCGTCGACGCCGCGCCTTCTGCCGACTCAAATCGGCTGCACGGGCTGGTGATCCCAGGACTCGCGAATGTGCACTCGCACGCCTTTCACCGCGCCTTGCGCGGCCGCGCGCAGCACGGCGCTGGCGACTTCTGGGCTTGGCGCAACCTGATGTACGACATCGCCGAGCGACTCGACCCAGACTCCTATTACGCACTGGCCCGTGGTGTGTTCGCCGAAATGGCACTGGCCGGAGTCACCTGCGTTGGCGAGTTTCACTACCTGCATAACGCGCCGGGCGGCGGCCGTTACAGCGACGCCAACGCCATGGGCCACGCCCTGATGAACGCCGCAGCGAGTGCCGGCGTTCGGCTCACCCTGCTCGACGCCTGTTACCTGACCGGCGGATTCGGGCAACCGTTGCAAGGACCGCAGCTTCGGTTCGGCGACGGATCGGCGGACTCGTGGGCGCTGCGCGTTGAGCAACTGACAGAACACGAGGGCGTGCGGATCGGCGCGGCGATCCACTCGGTGCGCGCGGTGCCGCTGGCCGAGGCCGAGGTGGCGGCTGTGACCGCCAAGCGCAATGGCTGGCCGCTGCACATGCACGTGTCGGAGCAGGTCGCCGAAAACGAGCAGTGCATCGAGAAATACGATCGCACTCCTACGCAAGTCTTGGCCGAGGTCGGCGCGTTGACGGCGAACTCGACCGCGGTCCACGCGACCCACCTCACCGGCGCCGACATCGCGCTGCTGTCGAAGACCGGCTGCGGAGTCTGCCTTTGCCCCACCACCGAGCGCGACCTAGCCGACGGCATCGGCCCCGCGGGAACGCTTGCGTCGCACGGCGTTTCGTTGTCGGTTGGCTCCGACGGCCACGCGTTGATCGATTTGCTCGAGGAAGCGCGCGCGGTCGAGATGCACGAGCGGCTGAGCACGAACCGCCGCGGCCGATTCGACGCGTCGGCGTTGCTGCGCGCCGCGACCGTGGTCGGCCATCGCGCGCTGGGCTGGCCGGACGCAGGCGTGATCGCCGTCGGCATGCGCGCGGACCTAGTGGCGGTCGACCTTGAATCGGTGCGCACGGCCGGCGCCGGCGCGAGTCTTGATGCCGTCGTCTTCGCCGCCACCGCTGCCGACGTGACCGACGTCGTCGTCGACGACCGCCACGTCGTCCGCGACCGGCAACACCTGCTGATCGACGACGTGGCGCGCGAACTCGCGACGTCCATCGCGGCGGTGCTGTCGTGACGACGTTGCTCACCGGGATCGCGGAGTTGGTCACCAACGATCCGACCCATCCGGACGGCGACGGAACGCCGCTCGGCGTGATTCGCGACGCTGCCCTCGCGATCGACGGCGAACGGGTGGCCTGGGTGGGTCGCGAAGCAGACGCGCAAACCGCCGACGGCGCGGTCGATTTTGACGCCCGCGCGGTGATCCCGGGGTTCGTCGACAGTCACACCCATCTGGTCTTCGCCGGTGATCGGGCCGCGGAGTTCGCCGCTCGGATGGCCGGGACCCCTTATGCGGCGGGCGGAATCGCCACCACGGTGACGGCGACACGGGAGGCCGATGACGCGGTTTTGCGCGCGAACATGCGCGGATTGTGGTCCGAGATGCTGGCGAGCGGGACCACCACCGTCGAGGTCAAGAGCGGGTACGGCCTTACGGTCGACGACGAGGCGAGAAGCCTCGCGATCGCACGCGAGTTGACGAACGAGACGACGTTTCTCGGCGCGCACGTCGTCCCGCCCGAGTACCGCGACCGGCGTGACGAGTATGTGACGTTGGTGCGCGGTGACATGCTGCGGTCGTGCGCGCCGAGCGCGCGGTGGATCGACGTCTTCTGCGACCGCGGCGCGTTCGACCTCGATGAGACGACGGCGATCCTCGACGCCGGCGTGGCGGCCGGGCTCATGCCGCGGCTGCACGCTCATCAGCTGTCGGCCACCGGCGCGATCCGGCTCGGTGTTGAGCGTGGCGCCGCGTCGGTCGACCACTGCAATCACCTGGCGGACGACGATGTGGACCTGCTCGCAAACTCGGAGACCGTGGCGACGGTGCTGCCTGGCGCGGATTTTTCAACGCGATCGGTCTACGCCGACGCGCGACGGCTGCTCGACGCGGGGGCGACGGTCGCGATCGCGACCGACTGCAATCCAGGCACGTCGTACACAACGAGCATGCCGTTCTGCATTGCCGTCGCGGTTCGGGATATGCGGATGACACCCGCCGAGGCGTTGTGGGCGGCGACCGCAGGAGGTGCAAAGGCGTTGCGCCGCGACGACATCGGAGTGCTGCGGGTCGGCGCCCGAGCCGACTTCGCCGTCCTCAACGCGCAGTCGCACGTTCATCTGGCGTATCGCCCCGGCGTGATGTTGGTCGCGCAAACCTGGAAAGCCGGCGCGGCACTACTCGGCGGCTAACCGATGAGTTGCCGAGCCTCGCGTCGTCCGACAACCAAGGACGCCCACGCGAACGAAGGGATCAGACTCATGACAACGCTGATGTCGTCCAAGATCAGGCCCTGCCTGTGGTTCGACACCCAAGGCGAGGAGGCGGCGAACTTCTACGTCTCGATTTTCGACAACTCCGCGATCACCAGTGTCACCAGGCGGGGGGAGACCGCGCCAGGCGAGGCCGGGACCGTGCTCACCATCGTGTTTCAGATCGAGGGGCAAGAGATCTTGGCGCTGAACGGCGGCCCGGACTTCACGTTCAACGAGGCGATCTCGTTCCAGGTCGACTGCGAGTCCCAAGAGGAGGTCGACCGGCTGTGGAAGGCGCTGTCGGAGGGCGGCGAGGAGGGTCCGTGCGGCTGGCTGAAGGACCGGTTCGGCTTGTCGTGGCAGATCGTCCCGACGGTGTTGCCGCGGCTGCTCTCCGACCCGGATCAAGGCCGGGTCGACCGGACCATGTCCGCGATGCTCGGCATGGGCAAGCTTGACATCCAAGCCCTTCTCGACGCGGCTGACGGAACTTCGCGGCCGGGTTCGCCGTCCACTCCAGTAGGTGCTTGAAGCTGCTCGGTTAGGGAAGTAAGGGCGCATGACCTTGACGCAGTCCGCTGCGCCCTCCGCCTCGCGACTCACGGCGGAGGGCGCCGCATCTTCGCCGTCCACACCGCAGCCCGTCGGCTCAGCGACCGACGTGGGGATCGAGACGCGTGAGGCCGCGGCTGGCCGGCATCGTCTCGAGGTGCACGTCGACCGCGTCGAGTCGATCCTGGTCATCACGCCGATGGGCGACATCGACATCGTCACCGGCGGGCTGTTCCTCGAAGCGCTCATCGCGGCGATCTCGACCGGTGAGTCGCGGCTGATCGTCGACCTGCGGCAGGTCCCGTTCATGGACTCAACCGGCCCGACCATCTTCCTGAGCGCTCACCGGGCTCTGCGCGTGATCGAGGGCGAGCTGCACATCGTCGCCAACCCGCAGGTCGCCGAGATCTTTCAGCTGGCCTGGATGGACAAGTTCTTCCGGCTGCACAGTGACCTCGGGGCGGCCGTCGCCGCGCTGCGCGCGCCTGAAAGCTAGGACCGAAGGCCTGTCGCGACCTGCCGCGGCGGTGGCATCCGCGCGATCTCGTCGCCGACGCGGCTCGCGTTCGCGCGATAGCGCGCGTCGTCCAAAATCGCTCGGACGTCGACGCGCACCCGCTCGCCGGTGACCTCACCGGGTGGGATCAGGCGCCCGGCGCCAGCTGATTCGAGCAGCCGCGCGTTGACGAAGTTGTCGGCGCCTTGAGGGATCGCGAGCTGCGGCAACCGGTGCGCGAGTGCTCCGAGCATGGTCCCGGAGCCGGCGTGATGGATCACCGCCGCGCAATGCGGCAGCAACGCGGCTTGCGGCACGAACTGCTCGACTCTGGCGTTCGGGGGCAGCGGACCGAGCTCGGCGGGATCGTTGTTCGATCCGACGGTGAGCACGACGTTGACCGGCTCGTCGGCCAGCCCCTCTAGGATCGCGCGGAAGATCGATGTGTCGGTGTTCGACATGGTTCCGAGCGTGCCGTAGACAATCGGCCGTTCAGGCAGGTCGGCGAGCGACGGTGGCAGCTGCGCGTCCCGAAGCGGCAACGCAGTGGGACGCATGGGTCGCACGTCGGTCGCGATCGCCGGAAACGCGAATCCCAACGACGGCGGGAAGACGTCGACCGTGACGCCTGAGTAGATACCCGCGAACGGCGGCACGTCGCGGCCCATCGACCGCCACAACGGCGACAGCACGTCGGCGCAGATCTCCAAGGTCGCGACGTCGACGGGCGATCCGATCGTGTGATGCACCGAGCGAACGCCGAGCAGCGCCGCGACCAGCGGCGCTGCGAAGGTGAAGCCGTCGTGCACGATGACGTCAGGCGCGAACGCCTTTGCGAGCGCCAACAAATCGTCGACCATGTCAACGGCGCCCGCCTCGGCGAAGAGTCGTGGCAGGAAGTAGGGGATCACTCGCTCGGGTGCGAGGCCGTCTCCGGGGATTCCGCGGGTGCGCGCCGACAACGCCTGCCACCACGCGTCGAAGCCCTTGCCGACTGAGGTGACCCGCGCGCCGCTGTCGGCCGCGAGTGGCATCGCGTCAGGGCCGGTCGCCAACACGACGTCGTCGCCTTGCTCGACGAGCGCCTTCGTCAACGGCAGCAGCGGATACACGTGGCCGGCTTGCGGCACGACGGTGACGAGCACCTTCATCCGGCGCTCCCTTCGGTCGTCCGCTGGATTGGCCGCGCGTCGATGAGCGTCGCGGAGCACGCCCGCTGCGTCTCAACACCCACCGGACGGCCGAACGCGGCGGCCGTCTCTGGAAGTGTCGACACGTTGGTCGCCCAGCCAAGGCTTTCCAGCCAGCGCGCTGCGTCGCCGGCTATCCCAGACTCCCAGATGCGCACTTCCGCCGCCCGTGTGGAACTGGTCGCGGTGACCCCAAGCCGGCTGCCGGGGGCGCTCACCGCCGCGAGCTGGCGCAGCAGGGCGTCGCGCGGTTCAGGCTTGAGGTAAATGAGCAGGCCTTCGGCGATCCAACAGGTCGGCTGGTCGCTGACCCAGCCTTGCGTCCGTAAGGCGACAAGCCAGTCGGACGACGCGAGGTCGGCGACCACCACCCGCCGTTCGCATCGCGCCGTCAGTCTCGCCTGCTTGAGCAACCGGGTCTTCAGCTCGTGCACGGACGATCGGTCGACCTCGTAGCACGTCACGTCGTCCGGGAACTCGAGCCGGATCGCCCGCGCGTCGAGGCCCGCGCCGAGCAGCACGACCTGCCGAACCCCGTCTCGGATGGCGTCGAGCAAGAGCTCGTCGAGGAAGCGAGTTCGCACGGCGACCCAAAAAACCAAGCCGGGTCTAGGAATTGTCTCGCGGGCGGGCTCAGCCGTTTCGGCCACGTGTCGGGCGAGCGGGTCGCTGAACCACGGTTGCTCGCGCTCGCTTTCAGCGGCCCGGCAAAGCGCGACCGTGATCGCGGTGGCCCCGACGGCGGCCAGTCGCGCCTCGTCGTCGTCCAGACCCGCGTCAGCGGAGGCGGGCTCGGGCGAATTCGGGCGCAGCTGGCTGCGCGCCATCCGGCGCAGCTCGGCCAGCGCTTGCCGGATCACGCGGCTGACCGGCGCGCTTCGGCGAGCACGTGGCGCGCCTTCAACCGACCGCCGGTGCGCAGAATCGAACGGCTGAACAGCACCGCGGCCAACCGCATCGTCACCGCGATCGTGGCGACCGTGATGGCCATCGACAACACCACCTGCCAGGGCGCGGCGCCGCCGGTCGCGGCGAGCACCGGCATGTTCATCGGCGCGGTGAACGGGATGTACCCGAGCACCTTCACAAATGTTCCGGGCGTCCCAGACCCGAGCACCGTGAACGACGCGAAATACCCGATGAACAAGGGAATCTGCAGCGGAAGGCTGACCGACTGCGCGTCGTCCGCCTTTGACGCGAGCGATCCGGCCGCCGCGAACAACGCACTGTAGAGCAGGTAGCCGATCACCACCCAAACGAACGCAACCGCGATCGCGCTCGCCCCGCTCGTCTTCAAAATGTCAGAGCCGACCGCCTCGGCGCTGACGAGGGCGGTGACCGCCAAGATGGCGGCTTGCGCGAACACCATCACCGCCGAGCCGAAAACCTTGCCGGCGAGCAACTCCAGCGGACGCGTCGTCGACAACACCACCTCGATGACCCGGGTGGCCTTCTCCTGCACGACACCCATCAGCAAGCCGAAGCCATAGCGCAGCACCAACAGGTAGAAGACAATCGCGCCGGCGAGCGCCACACCACGTTTTCCCGCCGGCGCCGGCGCGGGTCGGAGATGGTCGATCGGCAGCGGCGTGGGATTCGTCAACGCCCGCGCGGTGTCGGCCGGAACGTGGTGGGCGGCGACGGCCTCCACGACGCTCACCGAACGCGCGATCGACTCGGTGGCGAGCGCCTTGCGATTCGTCGAGTCGGCCGGAAACGCGCGATCGACCAACACGCTGCTCTTGCCGCCGGATTCGAGCACCGCGATGTCGATGTGCGCCGACCCGCCCGCTCGCAATCGGGTGGCGGCGTCGTCCCGCCCACTCAGCGCGACCACCTTCGCCTTCGCGCCGGTGCGGGCGACCGCCGTCTCGATCGCGGCGCGAAGGTCCGCCCCTGACGGCACGCTGGACGACGGGGACGCCGCGGCGGGCGACGTCAAGCCGATCCGGTAGGTCGGCGGCCCGCTCGCCAACACCTTTGGCAACACCACGACGAGCACAACGGTGACAACCGTGATGGCGAGCGAGATCCACAACGCCCGACCGCGCGCCTGCTCGCGGATCTCCCGCGCGGCGACCAGCCGGGTCGCCTCCAGGTTGATCACGCCGCCACCAACTCAGCGACCGCCTCGCGAAAGACCTCTGAGAGTTTGCGTGACTCGAAGCCGAAGTGGTCGACCGGACCGGCCGCCATGGCCGCCGCGAGGACCCGCTGAGCGTCGACGTCGGAGCGCAGCACGAGCCGGACGCGCCCGCGGTCCAAGCCGGTGACCTCGACGCCGTCGAGGTCCCGCGCCCAAGCGCCGCCCTCGTCGCCGACGACACCGACCACCAACCGCGGCTGGCCGCCGCGCGTCAAGTCGCGCAACGGACCCGCCGCCACGCACCGGCCGCGGTTGATGATCGCGACCGACTCGCAGACATCCTCGACGAGGTCGAGTTGGTGGCTCGAGAACAACACGGTGGCGCCTGCCGCGGCGCGTTCGGCGAGCACCTGGGCCAGATCGTCGATGCCGACCGGGTCGAGCCCAGAGAACGGCTCGTCGAGCACCAGCAACGGTGGGTCGTGCAACAACGCGGCCGCGAGCTGCACTCGCTGCTGATTTCCGAGGGAAAGCGTCTCGACCTTGTCGCCGACGCGTTCAGAGACACCGAGTCGATCCAGCCACTGAGCGGCGGCGGCTTGCGCGTCGTCCTTGCCCATGCCGTGCAACCGGGCGAGGTACACCAGATGGTCGCCGACCCGCATCGTCGGGTAGAGGCCGCGCTCCTCGGGCATGTAGCCGATCTGCCGACAAAACTCGAAGCCGTATGGCTTGCCATTCCACCGCACGACGCCGGCGTCGAGACCGGTGAGCTGCAGCATCGCCCGCATGGCGGTCGACTTGCCCGCGCCGTTCGGACCGAGGAAGCCGAACACCTGGCCGGCGGGTACGTCGAACGAGAGTCCGTCGAGTGCGGTGGTGGCGCCGTATCGCCGCACCAGCCCGTCGAGTTCGAGCACCCGTCCTCCCGTCGCGATGTCTCAGAGTGCGCGTCGGTCGACGATATCCGAGCGCCTGCTGGCAGGGTGGCGCGTGACGGTGGTTGCCGGTGCCATCCTCGCCCGCGACCATTGAGCCAGGCACCGGCGGAGGAAGCGTGTTCGAATACGGCAAGGACGGCCCGCGCGTCGTGGTCGTCGCTGTCGACGGCTCGCCGACCTCGCTGCGGGCGGCCGCCTACGGAGTGGGCATGGCGAGGCGGCAGAACGCCAAGATCATCGCGGTCTACGTGACACCGAGCGTGTCGGGGTTCGCCGGCATGTCGGCCGCCTCGACCCTCGGCATCGAGCAGGCCAACGACCAGGCCGAGGCGGAGATGCGCGCGCTTGCCGAGCAGCGCGCGGCCGACCTGGGCGTGGATTACGAGTTCTGGCGGCGCCGCGGAGATCCGTTCAAGGAGATCGTCGCGGTGGCAAACGAAGTGCACGCCGACGCGATCGTGGTCGGCGCGTCAACCGCGCCCGGTCATCGCTTCGTCGGGTCGCTCGCGGTGCATCTCGTGCGGGCCGGCCGGTGGCCGGTCACCGTGGTGCCCTAGCCGCTCTTCGAGACGCGCAACGAAGACGGTTGTCAGGCGAGCGCGCGCCAGGTCAAGGGTCGGTGCGGGCCATCCGCCAGGCCGCCGCGACGAGCGTCAGGACGACGTAACCACCCAGCACCGCAAGGCCGGCCCACGGCGTGAACAGATGCGGGTCGGAGTGCGCCGACATCGCGCCGCTGCCGATCTGGGAGGGCAGCCAGCGCTCGACCCGATGCACCACGCTCTCCGGCAGGATCTGCACGATCACCGGGGCGACGACGAGCAGCGACGCCATCCAGGTGATCGCGGCGGCCGACGTGCGAAGCAGGGCGCCCAACGCCACGCCCCACGCGCAAAGCAGCAGAAGGTAGACGACGCCGCCCGCCAGCGCGCTGGGGAGGTGGGCCGACGTCCATCCGTTGTCGAGACCTTCGGTGCCCAACAAGGCCTGCCCCACGGCGAACGCGGCGAGGCACGCGCCAAGCCCGGCGATGGCCGCGACGGTCGAGTGGGTCACCAGTTTCGCGGCCAACACGCGCAGTCGACGAGGCTGGGCCAGGAACGTCAGCGAGATCATGCCGGTCGAGTACTCGCGGGTCATCGAAAGGACGCCGAACGCGGCGATCGCCAACACCGCGGCGTTGACGCCTTGCAGCGAGATGCCGACCGAATCGAACGACGATCGGTCGGCGAGGGTCATGTGTTTGGCGCCGGAGGCCATCGCCGCGCTGACGATCGCGCTCACCGACACGGCAAGACCGATGGTCAGCGCGACGGTGCGCGACGTCTTGCCGAACGGCCGCAGTTTCTGCCATTCCATGGCGAGCGTGTGGCTCACGCGACGGCCTCGCGTTGCGTCGGGACGTACTCGCACACCTTGGCGGTGAGTTGCATGAACGCGTCTTCGAGCGAGGCGCGTTGCGGCGACAGTTCATACACGATCGCGCCCACGCGGGCGCACAGCGCGCCGATCTGCTCGATGCTGAAGCCGACGATTTCCAGCGCGTCGCCGTTGCGCCACAGCGAGGCGCCCTCGATCGCGAGAGCGACGGCGATCTCGTCGAGTTGCGGGCTCCGCAGCCGAACTGAACTGTCGGCGCGCGCGGTGAACGCTTCCACGCTCTCGGCGGCGATCAGCCGACCTTGCCCGATCACCACCAGTTCGCTGGCGGTCAGCGCCATCTCACTCATCAGGTGGCTGGACACGAAGACGGTGCGGCCTTGGGTCGCCAGATCCTGCATGAACGTGCGAATCCAGCGGATGCCTTCGGGATCGAGTCCGTTGATCGGCTCGTCGAAGATGAGCACCGGCGGGTCGCCGATCAACGCCGCGGCGATGCCGAGCCGCTGCTTCATGCCAAGTGAGAAGCCGCCGACCTTGCGACCGGCGACTGCCTCGAGGCCGACCATGCCGAGCACTTCTTCCGCCCGCCGACGCTTGATGCCGTTCGCGGCGGCCAGCCAGCGCAGGTGGTCGATCGCGGTCTTGCTGGGAATCACCGCGCTGGCGTTGATGAGCGCCCCGATCTCGCAAATCGGACGCCGAAGCTCCCGATAGGTGCGGCCGTTGATCGTCGCGCTGCCTTCGTCGGGTTCGGTCAAGCCGAGGATCATCCGCGCCGTCGTGGTCTTGCCGCTTCCGTTCGGCCCGAGAAAGCCGGTGACCCGACCTGGTTGCACGCCGAAGGAAAGGTCGTTGACGACGGTTTGCGGTCCGTAGCGCTTTGTCAGCTGGCGGACTTCGATCATTAAGCAGGGGCCTTTGTGCGAGGTCGGTTAGGACGAGAGCCAGGACGGCGAACAAACGCGCCCGCCCACCTAGGAGCATCGGCACCGGCCTCGCTTGACCTGAACTAACGGCTTGACGCTCGGTGGTGGATAAATAGTTCCTTTCGCGAGACCTCGTGGTGGTCCGGGAGCGGCAAGGTGTAACGGATCTCACGTTCGTGGTCGGCGTACTGCCGGCCCGCGTTGTAGACCTTGTTGAATCGCCACAGCATGCGGGCGAAGTTCGTCTGACCGCGCATCAGGTGCTTCGCCATGATCCCCATCGTCGCCCGCGCCGCCGCGAAGCTCAGGTGCTTTCGGTTGATCACCGACTGTGTGCGCACCAGCTCTTGGTAGAAGACCGGCAGCGGGAGCTTCGTCGGCAGTACCGCGTGCTGGATGTCGAAGAGCCGGTAGTCAAGGGTCGTCAGCTCGCGCGCCTCGGTGTGCCAGATCTCGGTCCCGGGGTAGGGCGTCTTCACCGTCAGGTGGACGATCTCTGGCACCGACAGGGCAAACTCCCTGACGTTCTCGAACTGTTTGGTGTCCCAGTCGGGGTCGACGATCAAGTTGATGGCGACGGTGATGCCGAGTTTGCGCGCGCACTCGAGGGCGCGCATGTTGTCGTCGTGGCTGACCCGCTTGCGGAACAGGTCTAGCCCTTCTTCGTCGAGCGCCTCCATGCCTAGGAACATGTAATTGAGGCCGAGTCGCACCCAGCGCTCGAACACCTCGGTGTTGCGCAGCAGCACGTCGCTGCGCGTCTCCAGGTAGTACTCCTTGCGGATCTTCCGCTTCTCCAGTTCGGCGGCGATCGCGTTCCCGTGCTCGGGCTTGATGAACGCCACGTCGTCCACGACAAACACGTTGGGCTCGCGAATCGCCGCGAGTTCCGCGGCGGCGACGTCCGGCGAGATCTTGCGATACGAGCGGCCGTAGAACGTCCACGCCGAGCAAAACGAGCAGTCCCACGGGCAGCCGCGGGTGAACTCGATCGACGCGCAAGGGTCGAGCACGCCGATGAAGTACTTGTTGCGGCGGCGCATCAAGTCACGCGCGGGGCGCACGCGGTCGAGTGAGTCGACCATCGCCGGCGCTGCGCCGACACCGTCGGCGGTGACGACGCCAGGCACGCCAAGCAAGCCGCCGTCGCGGACGGCGTCGAGCAAGGCGACGATCGCCGCCTCGCCCTCGCCGCGGACCACCGCGTCGAGGCCTCCTTGCGCCTGCTCGATCACGTGCCCGGCGATGAACGACACCGAGTGGCCGCCGGCGAACACGAATCTCGCCGGCTTTGCCGCCTTGATCTCGCGCGCCAGGTCGATGACCTCGGGCACGTTCGCCAGGTAGTTGAGGCCGAACCCCACGGCGTCCGGATCGAAGTCGTTGACCTCGGCGCGGAGGTCGGTGTGACCGAGCACCTGCAAATCGATGACGCGCACCTCGTGGCCGGCGTCGCGCGCCGCCGCGGCGACGCTCTCGATACCAAGCGGCTCAAGGCGGAGGAAGATCTCCGAGTAGAGCAGGCAACTGGGGTGAACGAGCAACAGCTTCACGGCGACTTCCCTTTCCGTCGATCAGCCGCTTCCCACAGGTCGCGCAGGTATGTGTCAGCACGGATGGCACTTGCGTTACGTCGTCCGGGAAGGGTTTGCGATCTATGGGCGTTGGGGGCCTGCGGACGACCGCGCGCAGGTTTGCGTAGGCGGCGCACGAGCAGACGACAAGTAGGTCTAGCCCGATGGGAGTGCGAGCATGCGGTATCGGCAGGTTGGTCGGGGCGCCAATGCGGTGCGGGTGAGTGCGATTGGGCTTGGCGAAATGCCGCTGTCGCTGCGCGGTCGGCCCGACGAAGACCAAGCGTTGCGGACGATCCACGCGTCACTCGACGCCGGCGTCACGTTGATCGACACCGCCGACGCGTATTGCGAAGGTCCGCGCGACGTCGGCCACGGCGAGCGGCTGGTGGCCAAGGCGCTGTCGACGTACGGCGGCGACGCGTCCGAGATCTTGGTCGCCACCAAGGGCGGCCACCTTCGTTACGAGGACGGCGGGTGGTACGTCGACGGCCGTCCCGAGTACATCAAGCAAGCGTGCGACGCCTCACTGAAGGCGCTCGGTGTCGAGGCCATCGGTCTGTACCAGCACCACCGGCCCGATCCGAAGGTGCCGTACGCCGACACGATCGGCGCGGTGAGGGAACTGCTGGACGCCGGCAAGGTCCGGCTGGCCGGCATCTCCAACGCGAACGTCCAGCAGATCAAGCAGGCGGAGGAGATTCTCGGCGGCCGCCTGGCCAGCGTGCAAAACCAGTTCGCGCCGAACTTCCGCAGCTCTGAAGGCGAGCTCGAGTACACCCGCGACCAGGGCATCGCGTTCTTGCCGTGGAGCCCCCTGGGCGGGATTGGCAACGCCGACGAGATCGAGCGCAAGTACCCGGCCTTCGCCGAGGTGGCGCGCGAACGCGGCATCAGCCCACAGCAGGTCACGCTGGCATGGATGCTCGCCAAGGGCGACAACGTCATCCCGATTCCGGGGTCGAGCCGGCCGGAGACCGCCGTGTCGTCGGCCCAAGCCGCCGACATCGAGCTTTCGGCGGAGGAAGTCGCGCGGCTGGACGCGTCGTGACCGCAGCTCAGGCGGCCCGGTTGGTCGAGCACGGCAAGCCGCTCTCGGTCGAGCAGGTCGAGCTAGCGAGCCCGGCCGACGACGAGGTGCTCGTCGAGCTTCGCTTCGCGAGTGTCAATCCGGTCGACCGTTACACCGCCGAAGGCAAGGTCGCGCCAAACGGCCCGCTGCCGCGCACGCTCGGGCAGGAGGCCGCCGGTTTCCTCGACGGCGCACCGGTTTTGGTGGCGGGCGAAGGGCTCGGCGCCACCCGTGACGGCGTGTTCGCAAGCGCCGCCGTGGTGCCGCGGAAGGCGGTCCATCCGCTCCCTGCCGACGTGCCCCTCGACGCCGCGGCGGCGCTGGGCGTGGTCGGTCTGACGACCTGGCGGGTGGTCGAGCTCGCCGAGGTGGGAGCAGGCGACCGGGTGCTGGTGTTGGGGGCGAGCGGCGGCGTCGGTCAGTCCGTCGTCTCCTACGCGGCGTCGAAAGGGGCGGCGGTGTGGGGGCAGACCGGCAGCCGCGACAAGGCCGACGCCATCACCGCGGCTGGCGCCAAGCAGGCGGTCGTCGCCGACGCCGCGGGGCTTTGCGACGCCGTCCGCGACTTTGCCCCGACGGTGGTGATCGATCCGTTGGGCGGAGACTTCACGTCGTCCGGGCTGTTGGCGCTGGAACCCCGCGGTCGGCACGTGCTGTTCGGCACCAGCGCCGGCCCGGAGGGGAAAATCCAGCTCCAGCAGCTCTACCGCCGGCAGATCCAGCTGCGCACCTACGCCGGCTTGATCGCCACCAGCGACGAACGGCGCGAGGGTCTTGCCCGCGCGATCGAGGAGTTCGCGGCGGGCCGGCTGCGCATCGCGGTCGGACGACGGGTGGCCCTCGCGGCGGTGAACGAGGGTTTCGCGGCGCTTGGCGATCGGGCGGTGATCGGCAAGGTCATTCTCGAAGTGGGGTGAGCGATGAATCGGCGTGACCAAGTGCCGGTGATTTTGGGATAGTGCACCGTGCCCCACGTGATGTTGACCTGGCAGACCGCGGCAGCTGGCGCCGTGCTCTTGCTGGTCGTGGGCGCCGTGTCGCTGCGGTTCGCTGGTGGGCTCTGGCAGTCGAGGCTCGCACCGGTGATCCGGGAGTCGGGGGTCATCCTCGCGCTCTACGCGTTGTGGCAATACGCGGGCGGGTTGTCTCTCGGGCACGCGACCGACGCCGTTGAGCGCGGGCGTTGGATCTGGGACACCGAGCGATCGTGGCGCCTGCCGAGCGAGGCGTGGTTGCAGGACGGCGTGGTCCATAACTCGGTGTTCATTCAGATCTGCAACATCTACTACGCGACCATGCACTTCGGGTTGCTGATCGCCACCTTGATTTGGCTGTTCTTGCGGCATCGCGCCGCCTATCCGCGGGTGCGCATGACGATCGTCTTGACCACCACCATGTGCTTGCTGGTAGGGATGATCGCGGTCGCACCGCCGCGGCTAATCAACGTCGGCATGGTCGACACCGCCGCCGCGCACGGCCAGTCGGTCTACACCGTCAGCGCCATCGGCGCCGACCAGTACTGCGCTATGCCGTCGGTGCATGTGGCGTGGGCGGCGATCGTGCCGATCGCGGTCATCACCGCGAGCCGGAGCAAGTGGCGCTGGCTCATCTTGGCGCACTTCGTCGCGACGGTGTACGTCGTCGTCGTGACCGCCAATCACTATTGGGCCGACGGCATCGTCGCAGTGTCGTTGCTTGGGCTCGCGCTGTTCTTGCAGTGGGCGGCGCCACGGGTGCTCGGCCTGCTCAGCCTGCGGCGGCTGATGACCGCGACCCAACGGGTGGCCGCGTCGAGCGAGCCGCCGCGCGAATTCGACCGCGACGACGACGTGCGAGTGCGCTGAGCCGTCGACGCGGGAACAACGTCGTCATGCGGGTGCTCGGTGTGACCTCGATTACTCGCGGGCGGCTGCGCGACGGGTTGCATGACCGGCTGCATGACCGGCTGCGCGACCGGCTGCCGACCGCGGCGACGTTGAAGGCGATTGTGGCCGCGGTCGCCTCCTACCTGATCGCGCGGGCGCTAACTCACGGGGCGCAGACCTTGGTCGCGCCCCTGACCGCGTTGCTGGTCACCCAGGTGACCGTTTTCGAGACGTTGACGATCGGACGGCGTCGGGTGATCGCCGTGGTGGCCGGCGTGCTGGTCGCCGTCGCTGTCTCGCACTTCGTCACGCTGCAGTGGTGGAGCCTCGCCCTCATCCTGGTGGTGGCGTTCGCACTCGGCGCGGCACTGCGACTGGACGACCACAACACCGAGGTGGCGATCTCGGCGATGCTCGTCTTCGCCGTCCGCGGAGCGCACTCGAGCGCGGTCGGCCGGGTTTCCGAGACCTTGATCGGAGCGGCCGTCGGAGTTGGCTTCTCGCTGGTCGCCGCGCCGGTGCACGTCAAGCCGGCGGGCGCTTCCATCACCGAGGTGGCCGGACGGGTGGCCGCCGTGCTCGGCCGGATAGCGAACGACGTCCGCGAGGAGGTCACGCACGATCGCGCCACGAGCGCGCTCGCCGAGGCCCGCCGGCTTGGGCGCGACCTCGACCGCGCTGAGGCGTCCTTGGCGGGCGCCGAGCGCAGCCTGCGGTTGAACCCCCGCGCGGTGCGGTTCCGGGCCACCGGCCCGAGTTGGCGCGCCGCGCTCGCCGCGTTGGAGCACGTCGTCGTCTCGGTGCGCGAGGTGGCGCGAGTGCTGGCCGAGCGCACCGAGAACCACGACGGCGCGGTGACCCTCACCGAGCGCGAACACCTCGCGGCGTTGCTTGAGGAGCTGGCCCACGGCGTCCGGCTGTTCGGCGCCGTCGCGGTGGGCGACGTCCGCGGCCCCACCGGTAGCGACGAGGAATTGCTTGCCGTGCTGGCGAATTCTCGGGAGTCGCAGGCTCGACTGGCCGCGGTCTTGGCGGCGCAGGCCAATGATCCCGCTGTGTGGACGATGAACGGCGCGCTGCTGCAGGCGCTTGGCCGAATCGTCCGAGAACTCGACGTCGAGAGCGGTCCGGACGCCAGCCACGTGCGGCGGGCGCCCGTGCCGCCGTCGCGGGCGTCGCGACCGGTGCGCTCGGCCGCCGCGACCGTCCAGGCGGCGCGCACCGCGAGCCGGGTGTTGGCGGCGAACCGGCTGCCCGCACGGCGGGTGGCGATCGCCGCCAGGGCGAGGCAGGTGCGCGACCGGGCCCGGCGTCCGTTCGCCCAGTGAAGGGTTGCGGTCGCTTTTCACCGCCCGAGAGCGACCCGAACCCTCCACTCGGCGCGGAATCGGCGCGATGGCGCGGGCAGGGCTCGGCTAGCCGCCGGTTGAGGAGAAGTGCTGGTAGTCGGGCGAGCCGATCCAGCGGCCGCCCCACTGCCAGCCGACCGCGGCGAACGCCTTCACCAGTTGGCCGCCGGGAACCGCCATTCCGGCGCGGTACGGCGACCGCTTCGCAAATGGCGCGCCTTGCGGGGGCAGCACCTGGCCGCCTTCCAGGTAAGGGTTTTCCACGGTGTTGACGTCGACCGCTTCGCCGTACGCGTGCGCCGACCACCGTGGCGCGCCCTGCGCCACCGCGTTGCGGCAGTTGAACGCGGACGTGTTGTCGGCTGCCATCGACGCGTCGTCGCTGCCGCCGAACTCCGACACCGGGCGGATGCCGCGCACCGGAAAACGCTCGGTGTAAAGGGTTTTGAACGCGGTTTCGATTGCGGTCACCGCGTTCGCGTTGACGACGATGCGGCCGGTGTGCGCGGCGTTGTCGAAACCCCAGTAGCTCAGCGAGATCTCTCGCAGCTGCTCGGGGTCGACCGGGCAGCCTTGGTGCCAGCTCGCGCCCAGGTCGGCCGCGGTGACGGTGCGCACCGACGCCGTGAACGGCGGCGCGGCCGGCGCCGCGGCGGTCGGGGCGGACGACGCGCGCTGGGGCGACGGCCTCGGGGTCGGCGACGTCGTGGTCGAGGAAGCCGACCCGGGCGGTGGAGGCGATGACGACGCGGGCGGTGAAGGCGCCGGTGTGAGGGGCGGCGATGACGACCGCGACGGTGACACCGCCGCTGACACGGAGCTGGATACCGCCAGATCGCGGGCCCGCCCGGTGGCTTTGGCGCCGGCGTCGCAGCCGGCGATCGCGAGCAGCGCGATCAGCGCACCAGCGAGTGCGGCGGAACGTCGGCGCGGCATCCGGCAAGCGTAACCGCGTCGGCCTCACCACTCCGGCTGCGAGCAGCCGGCGAGTGACGCGGCCGGGCAAGATCTCCACGCATGCGACACAATCGACGGGTGAACCAGCAGCACGACTTGATCGACACGATCGAGATGTACCTGCGCACCATCTTCGAGTTGGAAGAGGAGGGCGCGGTGCCGCTGCGTGCTCGGATCGCCGAGCGATTGGGTCAAAGCGTGCCGACCGTGTCGCAAACCGTGTCTCGCATGGAGCGCGACGGCTTGGTCAAGGTCGAGGGCGACCGCAGGTTGGAGCTCACGCCCGAAGGTCGCACGCACGCCACCCGCGTGATGCGAAAGCACCGGCTCGCTGAGTGCCTGCTCGTCGACGTGATCGGCCTTGAGTGGGAGTTCGTGCACGAAGAGGCCTGCCGCTGGGAGCACGTGATGAGCGAGGCCGTCGAACGCCGGCTGCTCGAGGTCCTCGGCCACCCCACTGAGTCGCCCTACGGAAATCCGATTCCCGGCTTGGCCGAGCTTGGCGAGGGCGGCGACGACGTCGAGTTCCGCGAAGGGCTGGTGCCGCTCAGCGCGGTCCTCGACTCCGCCACCAGTGTCGTCGTTCGACGAATCGGGGAGCCGATCCAATCCGACACCGCGCTGATGTCTCGCCTGCGTCGTGCGGGGTTGCGCCCGAACACGCCGGTGCCCGTCGCGCGGCAAGGCGCTGACGTGGTGATCGGTCGCGGTCGCGATGTCGCGACGATCGACGACCTGGTCGCGTCGCACGTCTTCGTCGCTGTGACGACCGATGGTGTGGTCGCCGACCACGCGTGACGAGCTCTCCGATGGTTGCGACCGCAAACAGCTAGGCGCTCGTGCGACCGCGCGAGATGACGCATGTCATGTCGCACTCGCGACGGCCAACACTGCCGACGCGGGCAACGCATAGGTCAGGATTGACGCATGACGATCACTGAATCTGCCGTGAGCACTGCGGGCGTCAGCCTCCAAGGCCTCACGAAGAGCTTTGGGCCGGTCCGCGCGGTCGACGGCATCGATCTCGTCGTGGCGCCAGGGGAAACCGTCGCGTTGCTGGGTCCGAATGGCGCAGGCAAGTCAACGACGATCGACATGATGCTCGGGCTGAACAAGCCCGATTCCGGCGACGTCCGGGTCTTCGGCATGACGCCCGACCAGGCCGTGCAGCGCGGTGCGATCGGCGCGATGCTGCAGACCGGAGAGTTGATCCGCGACCTCACAGTTCGCGAACTGCTCGCGATGATGGCATCGCTGTATCCCACGCCAGCGCGCGTCGACGACGTGGTCGACGTCACCGGCCTGCACGACATCGTCGATCGCCGCACCAACAAGCTGTCTGGTGGCCAGTCCCAACGCGTGCGGGCCGCCATCGCCTTGATTTCCAACCCTGATCTGCTCGTGCTTGACGAGCCCACCGTGGCGATGGACGTCGAGGGTCGGCACCTTTTTTGGAACTCGGTGCGCCAGATCGCGGCGTCCGGCAAGACCATCGTCTTCGCCACCCACTACCTCGAAGAGGCCGACACCTACGCCGACCGCATTGTCTTGATGGCGCGCGGCCGCATCGTCGCCGACGGCCCGGCCACCGAAATCAAAGCGACCGTCGGTTTACGCACCATCCGCGCGACGCTCCCGGGCGTCGACGCCGCGGTGCTCTCTGCCTTGGACGGCGTGAAAAGCGCGGACCGTCGGGGCGACGCGGTGGTGCTGCATTGCAGCGATTCCGACGCGGCGATCCGCGCGCTGCTTCCGGCGTACCCGGCGGCCTGCGACATCGAGATCGCGGGCGCCGGTCTTGAGCAAGCCTTCTTGATGTTGACCGGCGACCACAGCCCGGAGGAACTCTCGTGAACGCCGTTTACCTTCGCTACGAGTTGCTGCGCACCTTGCGCAACCGCAGGTTTTTCATCTTCACCCTCGCGTTTCCGCTCGTCTTCTTTTACCTGATCGCGGGCGCCAACCGGCACCAGGAACTCGGCGGCATCCCCTTCGCGACCTACTACCTCGCGGGCATGGCGTCGTTCGGCACGATGATGGCGATGATCTCGGCCGGTGGCCGGATCGCGAGCGAGCGCCAAGCCGGGTGGAACCGGCAGTTGCGGTTGACGCCGCTGACGCCTCGCGAGTACTTCCGGGCCAAGGTGGCCACCGGCTACATGATGGCTCTCATCACGTTGGTGCTGCTGTTTGTCGCAGGGCTGACCCTAGGGGTTCATCTGCAGGTGCGCGAGGTCGCGAGCATGGTCGGGCTGGTGGCCGTCGGGCTGATTCCCTTTGCCGCATTGGGGATTTTCGTCGGACATATGTTCACGCCTGACTCGATCGGTCCGGTGCTCGGCGGTGGTGTCTCGATCCTCGCGTTCCTTGGCGGAGCCTGGGGGCCGATCGGCGGCACGCACGGCTTCATGCACGACGTGTCGCTCGCGACCCCGACCTACTGGCTGGTGCAGGCAGGGCACACCCTTGTCGGACAACAGGCCTGGGACGGCACCGGATGGTTGGTCGTCGGCAGCTGGACCGCGGTGTTGGCGGTGCTCGCCGCACGGGCCTATCAGCGAGACACCAAGCGGGTCTAGGACAGTCGAGACGTGAGCCTGAGAAGCGACCGGGAGTCGCCGGAAGCCCTTGAGGCGCCGGCGACTCCCGAAGGCACGGCCGATGACGGCGTCGTTCGGCGCGAGGTCGGTCGACTCTCCCGCTGGCTGCCGGCCGGACGCGCCGCGCCGTTTCGGGCCCGGCCGGGCACCGTAGGCCAGCCGGACACCACCGACGCCGGCCGTCCGCGCCGCGATGGCGCCCGCAACTGGCGTCGCGGCGGCGGGTTTTGGCTGATCTACCTGCTGAGCCCGCTCGGTCAGGCCTGGACTCATCACCAACTCGCCGCGAGCGTCGCCGGCACCGCGTTGTTGGTCGCATTCGCATGGGCCTACCTGTTCCTGGTGCCCACCGCCTGGTACGGCACGGCGCACACCCGGCGCCCGCTCGCCGTCTGCGCCACGTTGCTGGCGCTGTCGCTCGCGGAGACCGCGATCATTGGTGTGACCGGCTTGACGGCGTGGGTTTTCGTCGCGGCCGCCGCGATCGTGCTGCTCCCGGTCCGACCGGCGATTGTCATCAACGGCGTTCTCGCCGTCGTCGCGACAGTTGTTCCGCAGTACATCAAGCCGTGGGACGTGCATGACTTGCAATGGGGTCTTGGCGTCGCGGTGGCGCTCGCGTCCGTCGCGGTTTTCGCTTTCACCAGGCTGATTCGGGCCAACCACGAGCTCGCGGCCGCTCGTGAAGAGGTCGCGTTGCTCGCGGCGGAGCGGGAGCGGCTGCGCATCGCCCGCGATCTGCACGACTTGCTCGGGCATTCGCTCACGACCGTCACGTTGAAGGCGGCCCTTGCCCGCCGGCTGGTCGACTCCGACCCCGAACGCGCGAAGGCCGAGATCGAGGCGGTCGAACATCTCGCGCGCGAGTCGCTCGCCGACACTCGCAACGCGGTCGCGGGGTATCGCGAGGTGCGGCTCGCCACTGAGCTGGCGACTGCCCAAGAAGTCCTCGCCGCCGCGGGAATTCGGGCCGACTTGCCAGGTGTCGTCGACGACGTGCCCCCCGAGTTCGCCGGCCTCTTCGGTTGGGTGGTCCGTGAAGGCGTCACCAACGTCATCCGGCATTCGAGGGCGCAACGCGTGCGCATCGCGTTGACGGCGAAGGCGATCGAAATCCTGGACGACGGCAACGGGCTGCCCTCGGGATGCGACGCCACGACGTGCGGCAACGGGCTGGCCGGCCTCGCCGAACGCGCGACCTCGGTCGGCGGGAAGCTCGTCGCCGGACCGCTGGAATCCGGCGGCTTCCGACTACGCGTCGAGGTGCCGTGATCCGCATTCTGATGGCCGACGACCAACACTTGGTTCGCGGCGCGCTGGCCGCCCTGTTGAATCTCGAGCCGGATCTCGAGGTCGTCGCGGAAGTGGCTCGTGGCGACGAGGTCGTCGCGACCGCGCGCGAAGCGGCGCCCGACGTCGCGTTGCTCGACGTCGAGATGCCGGGTCTGGACGGCCTTGCCGCGGCGGCCGCGCTCCGATCCGAAGTGCCAACCTGCAAGGTGCTGATCGTGACCACGTTCGGCCGGGCTGGCTATCTGCGCCGCGCGATGGAGGCTGGGGCGCTGGGCTTCGTCGTCAAGGACGCGCCGGCCGAGCAGCTAGCCGACGCGGTGCGGCGAGTCGCACGAGGCGAGCGGGTGGTCGACCCGGCGCTGGCGGCGGCGACGTTGGCGGGCGGCAGCAGCCCGCTGACCGCGAGAGAACGCGACGCGCTGGTGGCCGCCCGCGACGGCGCCACGATCGCCGACATCGCGAAGTTGCTGTTCCTCAGCGAAGGAACCGTGCGCAACTACCTGTCGTCGGCGATTTCCAAAACCGGCACCCGCAACCGAGTTGAGGCGTTGCGGGTTGCGGAAGACAACGGCTGGCTCTGACGAGGCTCGCTCACTCAAGCGGCCCGCGCCAAGGCGTGGGCGGCAAACCGTTGATCTGGTTGAGAAATTCGCCGTTGTACCAGTGCGCGAATTCAACCATCTCGGGGGTGCGCGGCAGCGTCAGCAACTGCTCGGTGCGACAGAATTCATCTGCGGCGTCGATCAATTCGGTGAGGTGGATGAAGTCGGCCGCGACGCTGCTCGGAACCTCGTAGACCAGATCGACGGCGGCGTCGCCGCGTTCGATCGCCGCGTCGCGCACGGCGTCGGCGCGGCCGGCGCTCGCGCCGTAGCGCCGTCCTAACGTCTCGACCAGGTCAGAAAGCCGGTCGCTCATCGCTGGCGCCTCGATGTGCTCGCGCTGGATCGCCATCAGCGTGAACTCGCGGATCAGGTCGTCATGGTGCTCCCGCGTGCGCAAGAAGAGCGCGATCGGCAGATTGAGCAGCTGGACCGTGTGCAGTGGTGCGACATCGTCGGGCGGCCCGCCCGTGCGGGCGTAGCGACCCAGTGGCGCAGGCGCGGACGGCGCGACGCCGCCACCGATCTCACCCGTCGTCATCACGCTGCCATGAGAACATGAAACGGCGCGCGCCGCACCTGCGCTTGCTCCGTCGTTACTTCTTGACGGCGTCCTTGAGATTCTCCCCTGCTTGTTTCAACGATCCGGCTGCCTTGTCGGCCTTGCCTTCGGCTTGCATGTTGCGGTCGCCGGTTACCCGCCCAACGTCGTCCTTGACATCGCCTTTCGCGGATTGAGCGGCGTTCTTCATCTTGTCTGCGGCGCCCATGCGCGGTCCTCCTTGTGATCGGTTCACTCGCCGTTTGTCTTACCCAGGCGTCGGCCCGCGACACGATCATGGGGGAGCGCGTCGCATCCCCCACCGGGGCGCGTCGACGGGTAACGATCGGGCACAAGGCTGGCTGGCGAGCGGCCAGGCGGCGCGGCCGAAAGGACGGGTGGGGCGAGTGTCGGTTCCGCAGCTGGGGCAGCTCACAGGTCACGAGCCAACGAGTCAGGAATTCGCCGCGCTCACCGATGAGATTGGGGTGACCGCACGGCCGGTCTCTGCTCGCGACCGGGAGGCGCCCATGGCCCGAACCGTGGTGCTCGACACGTCCGCGCTGATGTCCGACCCCGAGGGCATCTTCGACGCGTACCCCGGCGCCGACATGGTGGTGCCGCTCACCGTCGTCCAGGAGCTCGACGGTCTGAAGAAGCGGCTCGACCCGGCTGGCGCGGCGGCTCGTGACGTGCTGCGGCGAATCGAACAGCTGCGGCTCGCCGCCGGAGGCGACCTGCGCAAGCCGTACGAGCGCGAACTCGGCGGCACGGTGCGCATGCAGGTCAACGGCGTGCAAGCGGCGTTGCTCCGCGAGCATGGCCTGGACGCCGAAACCCCCGACAACCGCATCGTCGGCACCGCGCTCGGGCTGGCGGCGGCCGAGGCGGAAGACGGCCCGGTCTTGGTGGTCTCGAACGACACCGCGCTTCGGCTCACCGCGGCCGCGGTCGGTCTCGCGGCCGCCGAGCACAACCCGCTCGACGCGGTTCCGGCGCACGCGCGCCCCGAAGGCTGGGTGAACCTCGACGCCGAGTCCGCGGTCGTCGAGACGTTGTTCGAGCAGCACGCGGTTCCGGTCGCCGAGGTCGCCGGCGCTTCCGACGTCGTGGAGAACACCTTCGCCGTGCTGCGCTCCGGCACGTCGTCCGCGCTGGCACGGGTGCGCGGCGGCTCGTTGCACCTGCTTGAGTCGCTCGCCCCGGTGTGGGGGTTGAAGGCGGCGAACAAGGAGCAGCGGTTCGCGCTCGACCTGTTGTTGGACGACGAGGTCAAGGTGATCGTCCTCGATGGTCCGGCCGGCACCGGCAAGACGCTGTGCGCGGTCGCCGCGGGCCTGCACATGGTGGTCGAGCAGCGCCGCTTCGAGCGGTTGTCGGTCTACCGCCCGGTGATTCCCGTCGGCCACGCCGACCTCGGCTATCTGCCCGGCACCCTCGACGAGAAGATCGACCCCTGGATGGCGGCCATCACCGACGCCGTCGCCGCGCTTTCCGGCGACGGGTCCGACCGGCGCCGCCGCGCGTCGTCCGACGGTGGCCGCGGCAAGGTCGCGCAGGACTCGCTCGACTACATCAAGGCGCAGGGGTTGCTGACCATGGAGTCGGTCACCCACCTGCGCGGCCGCACGCTGCACTCGACCTTCGTGCTGGTCGACGAGGCGATGAACCTGTCGCCGCAGGTCGGCAAGACGCTGCTCACCCGGATCGGCGCCGACTCCAAGATCGTCTTGACCGGCGACACGTCGCAGATCGACGCGCCGTTCCTGTCGGAACAGACCAACGCGCTGAGCGCGGTCGTCTCGGCGTTCTCCGGCCAGGCCTGCTTTGGCCACGTCCGGCTGACCCGCGGTGAGCGCTCGCCAGTAGCGGAGCTGGCTGCCCGGCTGATGTGAGCCGGCGCGAAGCGTTTGCCGGCTCAGATCGGGCGGGCGAGCCAAGCGGAGCTCGAAGGACAGGGCGGAGCTGGCTGCCCGGCT
>Ga0187809_10000224_pt1 | contig 35009 bp, 28 predicted proteins | sample NC_wetland_sal_i_8_FD_132415 | JGI IMG/M metagenome (GOLD analysis project Ga0187809, IMG submission 132415) | Wetland sediment microbial communities from Neuse River Estuary, North Carolina, USA - ASW_4 | ecosystem: Environmental > Aquatic > Freshwater > Wetlands > Sediment | place: USA: North... | reverse complement strand
TTCTATGCGCTGTGGCACCGCCAGCACATACTCGGCCTGGCTCCGGCGGGGGATGTTTTCGACACGCTGCGCGCCACCTGAACCGGGCAACATCGCGGAGAACACCATGCCGTCCGATACACCGCCCGTACCGCAGCGTCCGGTGCAGCCTGCCACGCGTGCCCTGGGGGCCGGCGCGGCCGGCGCCGTGGCTTTGGGCGCCTTGGCCATGGGTGCTTTGGCGCTGGGCGCCCTGGCGATCGGGCGCGTGGCGATCGGCCGGATGTCCGTCGGGCGGCTGAACGCCCGCCATCTCCGGGTCCAGCACCTGGAAGTCGAGGAACTGAAGATCGGCCGCATCGTGCGCGACTGAGGCCTGGACCGGAGCATGCCAATGCCGGACTCGAGCGATACACCCCTGGCGGCCACCGCCGGGGACAACGTCCCCGTGGCCAATGCGCCGATGGGCAACCTCCCCATGGGCAACGCCGCCCCGCATAACGCCGCACCGAATAGCGCCGCCCCGGACAGCACAGCCGCGGATAACGCCACCGGGGGCAACGCTGTCTCGGATAACGCTGCCGGGGGCAACCCAGCCGGAGGCAACGCCGCGGAAGACAATACCGCCGGGGAAGAGCCTAAGCGCCCCAGCAGAGCAACGCTGATCCGCGACCTGGCGGTCAACGTCGCGGCGCCCTATGCGACCTACCTGCTGCTGAGCCACGAGGGCGTCAGCCTGGTCTGGTCGCTGGCGGCCGGCTCGATTTTCCCGCTGTCGGCCACGCTGGTCGGATTTGTGCGCAGCCGGCGGGTGGATGCGCTGGGCATCATCGTGCTGGTGGTGACCGCGGCCAGCATCCTCGGCGCACTGGCGTTCACCAGCCCGTATCTGCTGCTGGCCAAGGGCTCGCTGATCACCGGCGGCATCGGCACGCTGTTCCTGCTGTCGCTGCTGCTGTCGCGTCCGCTGATCTACCATCTGGCCAGCAACACCGGGCAGGACCCGGAGGCCCGCGCCGAATTCGCGGCGACGTGGGAGAACGAACCGGCGTTCCGCCGCCTGATGCGCCGGCTGACGCTGGTCTGGGGCCTGGGCATGTACGCCGAGGCCTCCTTGCGGTTGCTGCTGATCGGCCATTTGCCGGTGGCGGTGTTCCTGCCGGTCAGCGAGGCGATGTGGATCGCCTTCTTCGCGCTGATGTCGCTGTGGAGCTGGCGCTACGCGATGAAGCAGATGCCGGAGGAGGCGTAGCCCGCGGTCCCGCATGGGTCGTGGATTCCGCGGCGAGGTAGATCACGTGCCTGGGATCGTTGAGGCAGCCGCGCGCCGGCACCTCGATCGCCTGCCAGTCGAAGCCATGTGCCGCCAGCCGGACCTCGAAGGCAGCCGCGCGCCCCGCGGACCAGATGGCCAGCCGCCCTCGCGGCCTGAGCGCCCGGCGGATGAGGGCGAGTCCATCCGCACCATAGAGCTGGCGGTTGGGGGCGAAGGTGACCGCCTCCGGCCCATTGTCGATGTCGAGCAGCACGGCGTCGAACCGGCCGGCCGAATGGCGGAGCACGCGGGCGACGTCGTGCGGCTCGATCGTGACCCGCGGATCCGCCAGCGGCCGTCCGGCGACGTCGCCAAGCGGCCCGCGATTCCAGGCGATCACCTCGGGCAGCAATTCGGCGACGACGACACTGGCGGTTATCGGCAGTGCATCGAGCGCCGCCCGCAGCGTGTAGCCGATGCCCAGGCCGCCGATGAGCACGCAGGCGCCGGCACCGATGATGCCTTCGCAGCCCAGGGCGCCCAGCGCGGTTTCCGACCAGTGCGCCCGGTCCGACATCAGTTCCCAGCCGTTGAACCGGATTTCGAAGCGATGCCCGCGGCGGCGGAGCAGCAACTCGTCGCCGGTGGGCAGCCGAACGCGGCCGAACTCGGTCCAGTGTTCCTCGGGTGCGGCGGTTCCAGGCTGCATGCCGGAAGCGTTCCACGGAGTCGGGGCCGCTGCAATCCTTTGCCACCGGCACCAGCACTGCGCATTCCAGCAGATTGACCGGAATACCGCGCGCAAGTTCCCCAATGCCCGCCGGTGGCGGAGCGGAGAGGCGGCCCGCATGCGGTGCCGGTCATGAGGCTTGCTGCGCAGGCTGCCCCCGGCCGCCGGGAACCGGTGGCCCGGCTGGCCGGACCGGACGGGTTCGTCGGCGCTTTCCGCGCTCTGCCCGGGAATGTTGTTATGAAATCGCACCATCTGATCTGAATCAATGATCCGGCGTTTCCGGGTCGGCTAGTTTCGCGACAATGGCCCATGATCCGTATGAGCAGGGGCGGTCAGGTCCGCCCATCCAAGGGGGTGCCATGTTGTACGTTCAAGTGCTCCGCGACGAAGCAGAGCGGTATCGTGATCTCGCAAAACATGCCGGCAACACGAACGAAAAGAAGGAATGCGAAGACCTGGCCGAGGTGATCGAGGAGGTCGCCGCTGAAATCGAGGACAAGATGGTCGCCGGCTGAGCCGGGTAGGAATTAGAGCATTTTCCGATCGGATTGGATCGCCTGTCGCCGTTGTTGAGCGCAAGGCGATTGCTGCTGTCGCATGACAAGCAAGCGGTTCACACGGAGGGCACGAAGCTCGCACGGAGTTCCACGGAGAGGCAATGAAGCCGCTTGCATGGCGCAGCGCAATAAGCGGGTTTGCTCTGTGCAACCCTTCGTGCCCTCCGTGTGAACCGCTTGCTTGTCATGCGACAGCACCAACCACTTTCCCAGCGAAATTATCTGCCGGAAGAGGCGAGCCAACCGAATCGGAAAGCGCTCTAGCGCTACAGGCCCGGCGGGTCCTACCCCAATGTGTCATGGCCGGTGAAGCATGTCGCCAGGCGTGATGCCGTGGGCCGGCTATCCATGTCCTTCCTTCGGGCCACACAGCAAAAGCGTCGATGGCCGGCCATGACGTGGTGGCGTTTGCGGCGATCGGCTCCTTCATCCCCGGGGCGCCGCCTACAGGAACGGCGCGGCGCGTGCCAGCAGTTCCTCCAGGTTCGGCTCGTTCGGATCGCGCGGCCTGCCGGGGTGAATGACCGCAACCTGGCAGCTCTCCGCCGCCTCCACCAACTGGCGGTAGGTGCCCGCCGCCGGGTCGGCGATGTAGGCCTGCTTGTCCGCGTTGTAGGCGAACATCTTGCTGTTGATGCGGACGCACTCTTCGCAGGTGCTGCATCGCGCGGTCTCGATGTAGGGCTCGCCGGGCGCGCGCTGCGGTTCCGCGGCGGCAGCCTCGGCCGAGGCCGGCGCGGCGGGCGGCGGCGCTTCGGCAACCGAGGCCGCAACGGCCTGGGCGACCGGAGCAGGCTGCGCCACCGCCGCCTCCCAGGCAGCGCGCGCCTGCGCCACCGCGCGTTCTGCATGCGAATTGTGGATGCCGCCCAGTTCCTGCAGCCCGTGCCACAAGCCCAGGCAGCGGCGCGCCGCACGCACCAGCCGCTCGTCCGCCATGACCTTGTGCAGGCGGTTCGCGTTGTCGAGCATCAGCAATGCCGGCACCGCCGCGCCACCGGGCAGCGCCACCGCGGCGGCGACCGGCACCATGGCGCCGTTCCATGCCGCCGCCTGTATGCGGGCAAAGTCACCGGCAAAGCGCCGGTCGCAGGCCAGCAGGTCCACCAGGGTGAAGGCCACCTGTTCCCGCACCCACTGGCAATCCGCGTCCTGATAGCTCAGCGCATGTTCGGCCCAGTCGCGCTCAGGCTGCGGATTTCCGACCAGCGAGAAGCGCGACGCCAGATCTGGCCCCCCCGCCGGGTCATGCACGAAACCCGGAAAGGCGCGGCTTTCCGTTGCCGCGGCGGCCAGCAGGTAGGGCGGCACGCCATCGCTCTGTCCGGAGGCGCCGGAAAACACCGAAAACAGCGCCGGTCCGGCCGCGGCCAGCCCGGCGAACAGCCGCTCGCGACAGGCGTACAGCTGCGCGGCGCTGCTCTGCAGCACGAAGACGTTGCCCGAGGCCAGGGCAGCGCCGGTCATCTGGCGATTGGCGATCCCCAGCGAACACGCCTCGCTGCCCAGCGCCGGCGGCGCCAGGATGTCGTCGGATTGCAGCAGCAGCTTGAACGGCAGGCCGGCATCCAGCGCCTCCAGCGCCAGGGCGGCGTCGGCCGGCGTCATCTGCGCCGCATCGAGCTGCACCAGGTAGCTGGGGAAACGCGCCAGCTCGGCGGCTTCCAGGCCGCCGGCCCCGAACGCCGCGAACAGCGTATCGTGGCGCGACTCGTCATATTCGCCGGCGATCTCCAGGCGAGCGATCGCCATCGCCTTCAGCAATTCGACCGCCTTCGGCAGCCGCTCGCGCCAGGCACGCAGCGCATCGGCGCAGCTGGTGAAGACGAACCCATAGGCATGCGTGTCCTCGGTGACGAAGCGCTGACCCTGCAGCACCGACAGCAGCCAGTGCAGCCGGCGCGAGCGCGCCTCCGGCAGCCCCGGCGCCGCCTTGCCGCGGCCGAGGACGCGCGAGAAGGCGACGAAGTCGAACACCGGGCCGTGCACGGTGCCCACCGCGGCACGCAATGCCTCCGGGCTGCGGCCGGCGTCGGAGCACGCCTGCGCAACATCCAGGATGTCGGCCAGCTTCTGCGTCAGGCGTTCGACCTCGGCGCGCATCTGCGCGCGCCGAGGGCGCTGCGCCGCTGCCCAGAGATGGGCCACCACGCGGGCCGGCGTGGTACGGTCGCAGTCCAGCAGCTGGGCGTCGTTCGGCAGCGCGGCGGCGAGCGCGCGTATGCTGTCCGCCACCTCCCGGTCGGTGCCGATGCGCTGCGTCGCCGTGGCACGCATCATCACCAGCCAGCCGCTGCCGCCGCGCTCCGCCAGCAGGCAGCGTAGTTCGCGCTCCAGTGCCCACGCGTGGTGGCGCAGGCGATCGGCGTAAGGCTTGCCGGCATGCGCCGCCAGTTCGGCATCCACCATGGCGGTGAGCGACTCCACGGCGGTGGCGTCATCCCGCCCGGGCACCAGCACCAGCGGAAAGTCGTAGCGCAGCTCGGTCAGGTCGCGGCGGTAGGCGAACAGCGCCGGACGCAAATCAAGTTCGGCGATGGCGTCCAGCTTGGTGTCGGCTTGCTGCCCGGTCAGGTAGAACGCCACCTGGGCGTTGTGTGCGGCTTGCATGTAAACCTCGCCGAGGGTCAGGCCCGCGCCTGGGCGCGCGGATCGCCAGCCGGCCAGATGGTGAACTTGTCGAACTCCGCCTCAAGCCCGGATTGGATGCGCGCGGCCTGACGCAGCTGTCCGGCGTGACGCACTTCCTCATAGACCGGCGCGCTCTCGTCGCGGTACAGCACGCCGACCGGCATCGGGTCGTGCTGGGAGGATATTTCGCGCGCGCGATGGATGTCGCCGGGGTCGTAGTCCTGCACGTTGGGGTACACTTTTCGTAGTCCCGCGTTGACCTGGACGCCTTTGTCGCTGTTCAGCAGCAGCATGCGCTGCGGATCGCGGATCCACGGGTCGAACATGTCCGGCAGCCATTCCGGGCAGCGCTGCATGATGCGCACGAAGCCCAGGCCGCGGTGGTGATAGGCGGCGCGGATGATCTGGTAGAGCATCTCCGGTATCCAATCGACCGCCTGGGCGACGAAGGACACATTCTGGATGCCAAGCGTGATGGTGAGCGGGTTCAATCCTTCAAGGTAGGAACCGCGCGGCGTGGTGTTGCTCTTGAGGCCGAGCGGCGAGGTGGGGGAGGCTTGCTTTTTGGTCAGGCCGTAGATGCGGTTGTCGTGCAGCATAACCACCATGTTCATGTTGTAGCGGATCGCATGGATCCAGTGCGCCGTGCCGATCGAGCAGCAGTCGCCGTCGCCGGTGTTGACGAACACGTCCAGTTCCGGCCGCGACATCTTCACGCCCTCGGCGATCGGCAGCGCTCTGCCGTGGATGCCGTGCAGGCCGTAGGTCTTCATGTAGTGCGGGAAGCGGCTGGAGCAGCCGATGCCGGAGACGAAGACGGTCTTTTCCGGGCGGAGGTCCTCGTCGCGGCACAGCCGCTGCACCGCGGCGAGAATCGCGTTGTCGCCGCAGCCGGTGCACCAGCGGGGCACGCCGCTCTGGTAGTCTTCCAGTTCGTAGTGCTTGTCGTACAGCCGCAGCAATTCGTCGGTGGTTGTGCTCATGACGACCTCTGGTGGGTCAAATGCGGCAATGTCGTCTCTTGCGGGCAGAGCGCGAGGACGCGCGTACACCGTCGTGGCGGGCGAAGGCCCGCCACCCACGACTTTTGTGCATGCACCCGACGAAAGTCGTGGATGGCCGGCCTTCGCCGGCCATGACGGTGTACGGTGGGCCGTCCTTCGCCACGACGGCGTACGGTGGGCCATCGTTCGCCACGACGGCGTACGGTTGGCCGGTGACGCAGCCCCGCCATCGTCACGCCCGTGCCAGCTTGTCGAGCACGACACGGCGAATGACGCCGGGCTTGATCGGCTGGCCCTTCACTTCGCTCCAGCAATCGACATCGACCAGGTAGCGCGCGCGCAGCAGCATCGCCAGCGCGGAGTAGCGGCGGTTGGTCTCGTCGATCAGCTCGTCTTCCGGCCGGTCGCTCCAATTGGTTTCAATCGTCATCACCTGGCGGAAGCGCTGCATGATCGGCTTGATGCCGGGCGGCAGCGGCTGCAGTACCGCGAGGTGCAGCGACGACACCGCATGGCCGGCGGCGCGCAGCCCATCCACCGCTTCCTCGATCGCGCCACGCGTGGAGCCCCAGCCGACCACCAGCAGATCGCCGTCATCAGGGCCGTACACCACCGGCGGCGCCAGCGTCTTCTGCAGCGCGGCCAGCTTCAGGCTGCGCGCATGAATGCTGAATTCGTTGGTCTCCGGATCGTACGCCACATGGCTGAGTTCGTCATGCGCCAGCCCGGTCAGCGTGTGCATGCCACCCGGCTGTCCCGGAATGAAGCGGCGCGCCAGGCCGGTGACCGGATCCCAGTCATACGGTTTTGCACCCGGCGGCACCGGACTCTGGTCGATCGGCGGTGCCAGCCATGCCGTCTGGAAGTCCGGCCGCGGGATCGGCTGCTGCGACGTCGCGAGGTTGGCGTCCGACAGCACCACCACCACCATGTTGAACGTCTCGGCCAGTTTCCTCGCCGTGATCACCGAGTAGAAGCATTCCTCGATCGTGCTCGGGGCCATCACCACTTTCGGCGCATCGCCGTGGCTGCCGAACATCGAGGTGAGCAGATCGCCCTGCTCCGCCTTGGTCGGCTGGCCGGTGGAAGGCCCACCGCGCTGCACGTTCACCACCACCAGCGGGATTTCGCCCATCACCGCCAGGCCGATGCCTTCCTGCTTCAGCGAATAGCCCGGCCCCGAGGTGATGGTGACCGCGCACTTGCCCGCATAGCTCGCGCCGATCGCGAAGGCACAGGCGGAGATTTCGTCTTCCGCCTGGTGGACCACGCCGCCAACCCGCTCGAACACGTCGGACAGATAATGCGACGCCGAGGTGGCCGGCGTGATCGGATACATTGCGCAGATTTCCATGCCGGACGCGAGCACGCCCAGCGCCAGCGCGATATTGCCGTTGATCACCACCTTCGCTTCGGTCACCGGCTCCGCCGGGATGCGGTATTTGAAATCGAGATTCGCCTCCGCCCAGTCGAACCCCGCCTGCAGCAGGTTGACGTTGGCATCGACGATGCGCTGGTCCTTCTTGCCGAACGCCAGCGCAATCTGCTCGCGGCCCAGGTCCAGGTCGAAGCTGTAGATGCTGCACAGCATGCCGAGGGCGAACATGTTCTTGCCGCGCCGCGGATCGGAGACCAGCTTCCGGCACTCCTGCTCCATCGGGATTTCGCGCACGTCGTAGCGGCCGGCGACGAGCTGGTCGTGTATCTCCGCGTACGACGCGGCGACCGCCTGGTCCTTGTCTTGCCGCCACATGCTTTCCAGCAGGATGGTGCAGCCGGGCTTCAACTCGCCGGCACGCAGGCGCCCGAGCAGCACCTGTTCGTTGAAGGCCACGACGAGGTCGGTCTGGTCGCCGCAATTGGTGACCTTGCGGGCGCCGATGCGGATGCGGTTACCGGAGGCGCCGGCGACACTGCGCGCGGGCGGGCGGATTTCCGCCGGGATGATCTCCACCGTCCAGACGCCGCATCCGCTGCGCGCCGCGATGGCGCCGAGGGACTGACCGCAGCGCTGGGCGCCTTCGCCGGAGTCGCTGATCACCTCAACGATGTGTTCCTGCAGCACGCGCGCCGTCTTGCCGGTGCTGATCTCGGGCGGCTCCAGCAGGGTCACGTCATTCATCGTGCTGTCCCGATCCATGGTTCCGCTCAGCCGAGTTGCATGCGGGTGAAATTGCGTTCGGCGAGCGGGATGCCGAACAGCGTTCCGGCCGGCATGGGCGCGGTTTCGTCACGAATGCCGAGGTAGGCCTTCATACCGGCAGCGGCCTTGCGGCCTGCGCCCATCGCCTCGATCACCGTCGCGGCGCCGGTGACGATGTCGCCGCCGGCGAACACGCCGGCCAGCGACGTCGCCAGCGTGTCGTCGGTATCGATGTAGCCGCGCTTGTTCAGCCGCAGTTTCGATGTCTGGCCAAGGATCGGGTTGGCGTTGGTGCCGATGGCGAACACCACCTGATCGACCTCGATCTCATACTCGCTGTCGGGCAGCGGCACCGGACGGCGGCGGCCGGACGCATCGGGTTCACCCAGTTCCATGCGGATGCAGCGCATCGCCCGCACGTTGTTATCGGCGTCGCCGAGGATTTCCACCGGCGCGGCCAGCCAACGAAAATCGATGCCTTCCTGTTCGGCGTGATGCACTTCCTCGGCGCGCGCCGGGCATTCGGCGCGGGAGCGGCGGTAGACGCAGATCACCTGTTCGGCGCCCAGGCGCAGCGCGACGCGCATCGCGTCCATTGCGGTGTTGCCGGCTCCCACCACGGCGACGCGCTTCGCGAAGCTCATCGGCGTGTCGTGGTTGGGGAAGTCGCGTGCCTGCATCAGGTTGCAGCGGGTCAGCATCTCGTTGGCCGAAAGTACGCCGTTCAGCGACTCGCCGGGCACGCCCATCATCGACGGATAGCCGGCGCCGACGCCGATGAACACCGCATCGAAGCCGAGTTCGCCGATCATCTGCTCGATGGTGAACAGCCGGCCGACCAGGGTATTACATTCGAATTTGACGCCAAGCTTGCGCAGATTGGCGATTTCCGCGTCGATGACGGTGTTGGGCAGGCGGAAGTCGGGGATGCCGTAGCGCAGCACGCCGCCGGGCAGATGGAACGCTTCATACACCGTGACGTCGCAGCCGGCCTTTGCCATGTCGGCGGCGCAGGCCATGCCGGCGGGACCGGAGCCGACGATGCCGATGCGGAAGCGGCTGGGCGCGATGTGTGGCTGCTTGCTCCAGCCCTCGGCAATGGCGCGGTCGCCGACCCAGCGCTCCAGCCGGCCGATCGCCACCGGTTCCAGCGATTCGCCGACGGTGCAGACGCCCTCGCACTGGTTCTCCTGCGGGCAGACGCGGCCGCACACTGCGGGCAGCAGGTTGGTGCGGGCGATCACGTCGTAGGCGCCGCGCGGGTCCCTGGCGATGATGCGCTCGATGAACGCCGGGATGTCGATACTGACCGGACAGCCGGCGATGCAGGTGGGGTCCGGGCACATCAGGCAGCGGTCGGCTTCGCGCAACGCCTCGGCTTCGTCGTAGCCGCAGCTCACTTCCGCGAAATTGCGCGCCCGCTCGCGCGGATCGAGCTCGCGCACCGGCGTGCGGTCCTGCGGAATGGTGCGTATCGTCTTCTTCTTCGCCATCTGGTCACCGTTGCGGTCGCGAGCAAACACGAGGCATCATTGGACACCGGCGCGGAGGGGAAGGCCGGCACGGCCGGACGCCGCGTCAGCCGCCGGCCGGCAGTTGCGTCATGCGGCAGTTCTCCGACCAGCGCTGCATGGCGACGCGTTCTTCCGCGGCGTAGCGGCGCAGGCGGCGCATCATGTCGTCGAAGTCCACCTGGTGGCCGTCGAAATCCGGCCCATCCACGCAGGCGAATTTCACGGTGTCGCCGATCTTGACGCGGCAGCCGCCGCACATGCCGGTGCCGTCCACCATGATCGGGTTGAGACTGACGGTGGTCTTGATCTTCTGCGGGCGGGTCACTTCGGCGCAGGACTTCATCATCACCGGCGGCCCGATCGCCACCACTTCGTCGATGTCGGGATGGTTGGCCATCGCCAGCCTGATGCCGTCGCTGACGAAGCCCTTGATGCCGGCGGAACCGTCATCGGTGCACAGGATCACCTCGTCGCAACACGCTCGGAAGCGGTCTTCCCAGAACACCAGTCCCTGGTTGCGGAAACCGAGGATGCCGATGACATAGGCGCCGGCCTGCTTGAAGCCGCGCGCCTGGGGATAGATCGGCGCGACGCCGAGGCCGCCACCGACGCATACCACCTTGCGCGGATGGCCGAGCGCGGTGGGTACGCCCATCGGGCCGACGACGCCATGCAGGCGGTCGCCGACGTGGCAGGTCTGCTGCATTTCCCTGGTAGTCTTGCCGACGGCCTGGATCACCAAAGTGACGGTGCCGGCCTGCGGGTCGAAGTCGGCGATGGTGAGCGGGATGCGCTCGCCGTGTTCGTGCGTCATGACGATGACGAACTGGCCGGGCCGCGCCGCGCGGGCCAGCATGGGATGGCGCACGGCGAGCAGGAAGGTGACGTCGGAGAAATCCTGGCGATCGACGATTTCGAAACCGCCGCCGTTGCCGGCCGGAACATCGCCAAATGACATAGACGCCGCCCTAGAGGTTTCAGATGCCACGATCCAGATTGCAGGATACGCCTGTATGGTGGCGGTGCATTGATCTGGATCAAAGATGACCGGCGGCCGTTCGGGAGCGGCACGAGCGGCTGTCGCCGGAAAGGTTGCTTCGAGGTGCAATCGCAACCCGATCCCGCTTACAGGATTGGGGCGCGACGAGCGATACTTCTGCTGAACCTGCCCGGGCGGGGCGGCAGGGCGCCGGCGAACCCCACTCCGGAAATTCCCCACTCCGGAAACCCTGCTCCCGCTCGCCGGCCGGTGGCGGCGGAAGGCCAATCCCGGTATGGGTTTTCCGCCTTTCGCTCCACCAACCGACGCAAGCCCTCAACGGACCCGAACCTTGCCCCGCACCCTGTGGAACTCCGCCTGGACCCTGCTGATCCTGGGCAACCTGTTCTGGGCCGGCAACATCGTGCTCGGGCGCGGTGTCGCCGGCATGGTGCCGCCCATCGCGCTCGCCTACTGGCGCTGGACCGGCGCGTTCCTGATCGCCCTCGGCTTTGCCTGGCCCTACCTGAAGCGCGATTTCCCCGCCCTGCTGCGCCACTGGAAGCTGATGCTGCTGCTCTCCGCCACCGGCATCGCGTCGTACAACACCATGTCCTATATCGGCCTGACCAGCACCACCGCGCTCAACGTGCTGCTGCTGCAGTCGGCCATGCCGCTGGTGATCGTGGTCTGGGCCTTCGCGCTGTTCGGCGACCGCCCCACGCCGCGCCAGTCGGCCGGGGTGCTGATCTCGCTGAGCGGCGTCGCGGTGATCGCCGCGCGGGGTTCGCTGCAGGTGCTGCTGCACCTTCGGCTCAATCGCGGCGACGTGTGGATCCTGGTGGCGATGGCGATCTACGGCATCTACGCCGCGGTGCTGCGCCGGCGGCCCAACGTGCACCCGCTGAGTTTTCTGGTTGCCGCGATGGGCATCGGCTCCTGTATGATGCTGCCGTTCTACCTTTGGGAAATGGCGCAGGGTGCGGTGATCCGTGGCGGCATCGACTCGTACATGGCAATGGCCTACACAGCGGTGTTCCCGTCGTTCATCGCCTACCTGTTCTTCAATCGCGGCGTGGAACTGATCGGCGCCGGCCCGGCGGGCCAGTCGATGCATCTGATGCCGCTGTTCGGCAGCATCCTCGCGGTGCTGTTCCTGGGCGAACATTTTCGAATCTATCACGCCGCCGGAATCTCCCTGATCGCCGCGGGAATTCTTCTCGCCTCGCTGCGCCCGTTCCGCCGGCCGGCGCCGGCCGCGAAAGCAACTTAAATGACCCTGCCTTATTTTTTCCTTGATTGTGTGCCGCTCACGCGTGTTTCTCCCTGGACGCGAAACAGCGTCCGACGGCTTCGCATCGCCGGAGTCGCACTCTGTCTGCCCGTTCTGCTGGCGGCGGCGCCGGATTCCAAACCGGCGCCCGAACCACCGGCGCAACACGTGAAGAGCGTGCCGCCCGATCAGGACATCGCCGTCCTGGGGCACACCGTCTCGGCACCCGACGGCAAGACGATCGGCCGGCTGATCGACGTGCTGGTGGATGCAACGGGTAAGCCGGAGGCGGCGGTGATCGATTTCGGGGGATTCATGGGAGTGGGCGCACGCAAGATCGCGGTGCACTGGAGCACGCTGCGCTTCGCGCCGGGCGACCACGTCCATCCGATCACGCTCACCCTGACGCCGGACCAGATCAAGGCGGCGCCGGAATACAAAAGCGCCAGCAAGCCCGTCTCCGTGGTGGAGCCACCGGATGCCGACGCCGGATCCCCCGCCATCACGCCCGCCATTGCCGATCCGGTACCGCCGGCCGCCGCTGTCCCGACCATCCGGCAGTAGCATGCCACGCGACGGCACGCTTCCGACGCGCAGCCCGCGCGCACTCGATCTGCTCAACTTCTTCACCGCGGATGTGCAGACCGGGTTCGGGCCCTTCGTCGCGGTCTATCTGACCGCGCACAAATGGACGCAGGAAGACATCGGATTCGTGCTCACCCTCGGCACGATCACCGCAATCATCTCGCAGTTGCCATCCGGCGTGCTGGTCGATGCGACGCGTGACAAACGACGCGTGGCGGCGGGCGGGCTGATCGGCATCATCGCCGCGGCGCTGCTGCTGGCGCTGTGGCCGCAGGAACTGCCGGTGGCGCTGGCGCAGGTGCTGCACGGCGTGGCGAGCTGCATCCTGACGCCGGCGATCGCCGCGATCAGCCTGGAACTTGTGGGCAATGCCGCGCTGGGCGAACGGCTGGGGCGCAATGCGCGATTCGCTTCCATCGGCAACGGATTGACCGCCGCGGTGATGGGCGTGACCGGCAGCTACCTGTCCAGCAGGGCGGTGTTCTGGCTGACCGCGGCGCTGTGCGTACCGGCGCTGCTGTCACTGTCGGGGATCGGCCGCGGCAGCTTCGCCGCCAGCCAGATCACCGCACCGCCGCTGGAAATGCGCGGACTGCGCAAGCTGTTCCGCGACAAGCGGCTGCTGATCTTCGCCGTCTGCGTCATGCTGTTCCACATGTCGAACGCCGCCATGCTGCCGCTGGCCGGCGCGGCGGTAACGATGCGCGCGGGGGAGATCGCCAACCTGATCATCGCCGCCTGCATCGTGGTGCCGCAGGGCGTGGTGGCGCTCGCCTCGCCCTGGGTAGGGCGGCGTGCCGCGAGCTGGGGCCGGCGGCCGGTGCTGATCCTCGGCTGGGCCGCGCTGCCGGCGCGGGCGGTGCTCCTGGCGGTGCTGCCGGGCCCGTATCTGCTGATCGGCGCACAGGCCATCAGCGGCGTCAGCGCTGCGGTGTTCGGCGTGATGCTGCCGCTGCTGGCGGCCGACTTCACCCGCGGCACCTCGCATTTCAACCTGTGCATGGGTGCGCTCGGCCTGGCGGTAGCCGCCGGCGCCGCGATCAGCACCAGCCTCGGTGGCTGGGTGGCCGATGCCGCGGGACTGCACGTGGCATTCTTCGCCCTAGGCGCGGTCGGAGCGGTTGGCATGCTGTTGCTGTGCGTCGCCTTGCCGGAGACGCGCGAGGCCCCTGGCGAGCCGCAAGTCTGACCGGCAGGCCGCTTCACTTGCCGTTCTGCATTCGCAAATACTCACGAAACAATATTTGTACCGGCTGTCATCGGGCTATGGCCCGCGTCATGCAATGCCCGCTTCTGCAACGCGCGAATGTTTTGCTGTCATGCACCAATTTGATTGCAAGTTCCCGTTGATGCCGATCGATTTAACTGCGCCTCGCCGGTTGCGCACCGTTGCCGGGCTTACAATGTTGGTGTTTGCAACCCCCACACAGAATGGAGCAAGGCATGGCCGGTAACCGGAAGACTCAAACCGACTCCAAAAATTCCGATGTGCAGGTGGCCGATGAGATGGTGGCCAAGGTCGGCGCTGCGGTCGGCCAGGTCGCGATGATTCGTCAGGAATATATCGAGCGTGTCCAGACAGCTGACACCGATGACGAGCGGGATCGCCTCGCCGACAAGGCGCAGCAGGCTGCCGTGAAGGCAATCAGCGACCAGGGCATCTCGGTAACGGAATACAACGAGGTGGTCACCGCCGCGGAAGGCAATCCCGAGCTGGAAGACCGCCTGATCATGGCGGCCCGCGCCGCAACCTGATCGCTCTCAACCAGGCCGCGCCGCATCCCTGATCGCATGGCGGCTCGCGCCGCAACTGCTATGAGGACGGCTCGGGCCGCGATCGCTATGACGGCGGCCCGCGCCGTATCGTCATCGCTATGACGGTGGCTCGCGCCGCGGCGTGATCGCTGCGATCCGGTCGGCCAGCTTGGTATGCGGCGGGCCGTCCGGATCGGCGGTCCACATCACGGCGCGGGCGGCGACACTGCCATGGCTGCGGCCTCCGGCTCCGCGCCGTTCCACAGCGCCGCGTGGGCGCGGAACATGCGGTCCTCATCGTACTCAAGTTCCGCTTTCGCGCGGTTGGCGGCGCCGATCTGCCGGCGCAGATCCGGCTGGCAGACAAGTTGGGCGATGGCTTCGGCCAGCGCCGCATCGTCCCGCTGCACCACGAAGGGCCGGTTCGCTTCCGCCAGCATGGCGCGCACGTCTCCCACGTCGGTCGCGGCGGCCGGCAGGCCGGATGCCATGGCTTCGAGCACCGACAGTGGCATCTGCTCGGTATCCGACGACAGGGCAAACACGTCGAAGCTGCGATACATCAGGTTCGGCGTCGCGCAGTAACCAGGAAAATGCACGGCATCGCCGATGCCGAGTGACTCCGCCAGCGCCTGCAGCGGTGCGCGTTCCGGCCCGTCGCCGACGATCACCAGCCGTACCTTCATGCGCTCGCGCACCAGCCGCACCGCCCGCACCAGGCGCGACAGGTTCTTTTCCGTCCGCAGCGTCGCCACCGTGCCGATCACCGGTCCCTCGCCCGGCCAGTTCGGGGCTTCCCCCGCATTGGCCGCATAGCGGCTGAGGTCGATGCCGTTCGGAATGTACACCACGTGTCTGCGCGGCAGGCGCCAGACATCGGTGGCGATATGGTACAGCGTGCGCGAGGGCACCATCACCGTGGCACGCCGCAGGAACAACCGGCGCAGCCAGACCCGGCGCGCGAGCTGGCTGCCCTGTTCCTCGGGGCCGAACCCGTCTTCATTGTGCACCTGCCGGACCAACGGCAGTGCGTTGGCCAGCGCCCACTCGGTGGCGCCCCAGTTATAGGTCACCAGCGTATCCGGCCGGATGCTGCGCAGCGCCCGGCGAAAGCGGCGCACATTGCCCAGCGTATCGCCCCTGCGCATGTCCACCTGCGGCCAGATCGTATCGACCTGCGGCCCCAGCCGGTCACGCGCGGCGTATTTGCCGTCCATTGCGATGATGGCGTGCCGCCACGCCGGCCCGAAATGGTTGGCGATGGTGACGAAACGGATCTGCGGCCCGCCCACCGCGAAGGTGGAAAACACGTGCAGCAGCAGCTTGCGCGGCGGCGAGCCGCTCACCGGGTCAGGCGGCATGCAGCAGAACCGCACGCTCCAGGAAGCGCCGCCGGTCGGCGACCGGCTGCCAGCCGAGGTCGCGTTTCGCGTCCGAGCAGTCGAACTCCGCCAGCATGCCGCGTGACAGGAAATCCCGCCGGTCCGGTATCGGCACCACGCGGCCGGTGACGCGCTTCACCAGCCATTTGCCCAGATCCTCGACCCACAGCTTGGTGGGGAATTGCGGATGAAAGCGCAGCGGTCGCTGCAGCGCGTGCGACAGTTCCGCCAGATAGTCGCGCGCGGAGAAGCGCACGTCGCCGACGATGTTGTAGCACTTGCCTTCCACGCCCTCGGCCTGCGCCGCGCGGAAGATCGCGTCCGCCACATCCTCGGCCAGCACGAAGGGCAGCGGATTACGGCCGGCATTCCAGCCGATGCAGTGCTGATCGTTGTTGAACATGCCGAGGCCGCTGTGGAATGGCGGACTGCCTTCGCCGACCACCACGCCGGGACGCAGGATGCACACCGGCAGGTTTTCCTTTGCGTGCATCTCCAGCAGCATGCGGTCGCACAGCACCTTGGCGCGGGCGTAATCGCCGCGCTTGGTCTCCTGCGGATCGGGCGGGGTTGCGCCGGTGACCTTGTTCGGCTGCGGACCGAGGTACAGCGAGGCGATCGAACCGACATGGACCAGGCGGCGCACGCCTTTGCGCTGGCAGGCACGCGCCACCGTCTCCGCGCCGCCGACCATCGCCCCGCGGATCGCCTCCCAGTTCGAGCCACCGCCGCCATGCGCCAGGTTGACCACGATGGGTGCGCTGTCGATCGCGCGTTCCACTGCGCCGGCGTCACGGATGTCGCCGCGATGCACCACCACGTGCTCGTTGGCAAACAGCGCCGGAAGGTTGTCCACCGAGCGCGCCATCACCGACACGCGCATGCCGGCATCGACGAAGCGCTGCACGGTGTGCGCGCCGATGAATCCGGTGCCGCCGAGTATGGCGACGTCGCAGGGTTCCGCCTGCTCCGGCTGCACCCGGGTGCGCGGCGCCGCGGCTGCGAAGACCTGTTCGGCGATGGTCTCGCACAGGCCGACCAGGCTCGCGCCGAGCCGGCCGTTCAGCGGCGGCGCCTGGCCGGCATCCAGCGCCGCGTGGAACGCGCCGATGCTGCCGCACATGCTTTGGAAGAACGGATCGCTGCGGCGCTTCAGGTGCAGCATGGACAGGCCGTAGTCGCTCAGGTTGCGCACGCTGTCGCGGGCCAGCGCGACACCGGTGCGCATGCCGGACGCGGCACCATCCAGCGCCTCCATCCAGCGCGTGCGGCCATAGGTGAACACGCGATTGGCCAGGATGTCGGCAACCGCCACGCCGTCGTCACACACCACGCGCAGCTGCCAGAACGGGAAGGACTGGCCGACCGCGAAGCGCAACTGCGCCGGCAGCGTCTCACCGGACAGCGTGGCGTTCAGCGTGGTGTGGAACGGCACGCCTGGGGCGATTTCCATCGCCGGTCCGGCGATGGCGCGCACATCCCTGATCGGGCCGGTCAATGTGGTGATCTGCGACAGCGGATGTACCGCCTGTTCCAGCAGGATGTTGCCGGGCGCCCGGAACATCCAATGGCCGAACTGCCGCGCGGCCATCTGCCGCAGCGGGACGTTGTAGAGGCAATCGACGAAATTCGGCCGGCCGAGGGCGCGGGTATCGAGCAGGGCGCGGAGGCGGACGAAGGCGGGATGATAAACGAAGTTCTGGTTGACGCCGAGCGCGGCGCCGCTGGTTGCGGCGGCGGCCAGCAGCGTGTCGCACTGGCTGCGCGAGACGGCGAGCGGCTTTTCCAGCAGCACCGGCTTGCCGGCCTGCAGCAGCGGGGCGGCGGTTGCGGCGTGCAGATCCGGCGGCACCAGCACATGGGCGCGGTCGAATGCGTCGGCTTGCAAGGCCCGCTCGACCGAGGCGAATACGGCATCGACCCGCAGCGCCTTGGCGCGGGCCGCGCCGGCGTCCTGTCTTGGATCGATGATGGCGGTGATCCGGCATCCGGGCGTCACCGCGAGAGCCTCTCCGTGGACCTGGGAAATATATCCCGCGCCAACGAGGCACACTCGGCTCATGTCAGTTCCTTCGATAAGCATCCCGCGGCGCGCCGGGGCGAGTGTGCTTAGTCCGGAGGCGGACAAATCTCAATGCGAATCTTCCGCGTAAATCAAATATGCTTGTGCCTGGCAGCCGGTGATCTGCGCAGGTTCCAGCAACGATTTGTTAACACAGTTGGCGCGCGGCTTGCCGGCATCCCGATGATGGAGATTTCCTCGCGGGGCCTGGCAAAAACGAATGCTTTCCGCGGACGCCGTGTCACGGCGTTGGCGGTTCGGCCATGCCGGGGGCCGCGCCAACGCCGCCGCGCGCCCGCACTGATGCCAGGAACCGGGACAGCGGCGCCGTCCCGCCCGCCGGCGCGGTGCAGACCTGGCGGCCCGACCACGCAAACGCGCCGCCGGCCAGCAGCAGGCCGAGCAGCAGGTGCGCCGCCGACAGGCCGGCCAGGCCCAGGCTCACCGCCAGTGCGCCGGCCACCAGCAGCGTCGGCCACAGCAGGGGCGGCGCCACGCTCATACCCAGGCCGGACACCCAGAACAGCAACACGCCGTCCACGCAAACCCGCAGGCTGGTGGCCACCGCGGCGCCGTCCAATCCCGCATAGCGAACACCCACCCAGACCAGGGCAACAAACGGCGCCAGTTCGATTACGTGCAGGCGGGCGACCAGTCCGGGGCGGCCCTGTGCCTGCAGCAGCGTCACCGGCACCCAGGCGAGGCAGTTGATCCAGGCGCCGGCGAGCAGTATCTGCGGCACGCCGAACGCCTCCCTGGCGAACTCGGCGCCAAGCCAGACGCGGAAGAACGGGTTGGCGAGCAGGATGCCGCAGGTGATCAGCGGCGCCAGCACCGCGGCAAGACCGAGCGTCGCCTCGGTGGAAACCGTGTCTGCCGCGGCGCGGCCGGCGACCGAAAGCCGGGGGAACAGCACCCGCAGCAGACTGCCGGGCACCAGCTGCACCGCGGTGATCAGATTATAGGGCACGACGTAGAACGAGATCGCCGAGGCGCCGAGTACCGCGCCGATCAGCAGGCGGTCGAGGCTGGTCAGGATGGGGGAGACGAGGCCGGTGATGCTGATCGCTCCGCCGTAGCTCAGCAATGGCCGAACCCAGCGGCGCGCCACCGCGATGCGCCGGTCCAGCCGCATGATGCGCACCAGCAATGCCAGCATCCACAGCGAGCTGGCGGCGCGCGACAGGATGGCGGCCGGCACCACCCAGGTGAGCTGCGGTCCGATCTGCCAGGCCACCAGGATCGGCACCGCCTGGAACAGCACCGTGCCGGCGAATTGCACATAGGCCAGGCTGGTGAAGCGCTCATAGGCTTCCAGCGCGCCGGTCAGGAGTGCCGTGGTGGTGGCCAGCGGCACGCTGGCGGCGATCCACGGCATTGCGGCGAGGAACTCGCCCCGCATGCCGTTGCCCACACCGATGGTCCGCACCAGAAGCTGGTAGCCGACCAAATACATTACCAGCCCGCCGGCGGCGCTGGTCAGCAGGTTCAGCAGCAATGCGGTATGGAACAGACTGCGCGCTGCCACCGGGTCGTGCCGATGCTGCGCCAGCAGGTTGGTGATCGCTTTGTCCAGCCCCAGGATGAACAGGCCGAAATAGCCAACGATCAGCCAGACGAACGCCAGCACGCCGAATCGGGCGGTGCCGATCAGGTGCAGGTAGACCGGAATGGTCAGCAGCGACAGCGCGCTTGCGCCGGCCGAACTCAGGAAGGTGAACAGGACGTTCCGCGCGACCACGCCCGCGGCTCAGATCTGCCGCACGGTTCGCAGGATGTCCCATTTCGGCCGATCGATGCCGGAGCGCTGCAGGAAGCCGCGCGCCTCCGCCATGGCGACCCCGAAATTGTACGAATTCGCCACCGGGCGCAGATGGCGGATCGGCGCGGCATCGATGATGCCGATGTTCCAGCTCTCGCGGCGAGCGATTTCCGACCAGTACACGTCAATTCCCCAGGCCCAGCGCATTGACGGGAACGGCAGCAGCCGGGCCAGGGCATCGCCGCGGAAGCAGGTCAAGGGACCGCTCTCCACGAAATTCGTCACGCGTGCCAGCCGGTTCCAGTGCCGCTGCGTCAATGTGAAGGTGGTGTAGGAGCGGAACCGGTGCGCCGGCTGGAAGATACGCAGGTCGCACTTGGCCGCCAGATGCAGGCAGGTGTCGAGGAGGTGCGGCGGCGTGGTGATGTCGTCATCGGTGATCAGCACCCAGTCGAACGCCTCGGGCCGGCGTTCCCGCAGCGCTTCGCTTATGTTGTCGAACTTGCCACGGTCGGCCATCTCAATCGTGGCGAATTCGACATGATGCCGGCTGCGTGCCAGCCCCTGCAGCACCCGGTGCGCGTCCTGTTCGCGCCCGGGAACCAGCACCGTGGCGATCAGCACGCGGCATGGCGGGTCCTTGGCGACCGCCTGCTCGAGATGGCGCCGCTCCCGGTTTGCGTGCAGGCGCAGGTCGAACGCCCAATCGGTCAGGCGGCCGAAATGGCGGTTCCGCCAGGAGAAGCGGTTCAGGTTGCCGGAGTGCGACAGAAAGAAGTCGCCATCCTGTCCGGAGGTTTGCATGACGGCCCGTCCGGTGCGCGCTAGGGACAACGGCACGGCAAACGACGGCACGGTGATTCGAGCGACAGGACCTGGGTAATCATGCGTGACATCCGGCAATGGGGCATTCGTTACAGATGAAACGACCGAAACGGAGCAACGCCGCACCGTCGCCTGGCTGGACCTGCACGAAGGCCGGCCGGCACCGACAACGGCGCCGGCGCGAAAGAGTTGCACCGCAGCAGAAGGCATGGCCAAACTGTCCGCCATGCAAATGAATGCCCGCCGCTTCGGGCACCTTCACAGGAGATCCGTATGCTGCAGCGGACATGGCAGTTCACCCAGATGGACCGCGTGATCTATGGCCGCCCGTTCGCGGCGGCATTGGCGGAAGAGGTGCAGCGGATCGGCGCCCGCTCGGTGTTTATATTGGCCAGCGGCACGCTGACGCGCGAAACCGACGCTGTGGAGCAGGTGCGCCATGCGCTCGGCAATCGGATGGCCGGCCTGTGCGCGAAGATCGCCGCACACACACCGCGAACCGACGTCGTCGAGGCGGCCAATGCGGCACGCGCTGCAAACGCCGATCTGCTGGTGACCATCGGCGGCGGTTCGGTCACCGATGCAGCCAAGATGGTAGGGCTTTGTCTGGGCAACAATGTGGCGGAGCCGGGGCAACTCGATGCGTTTGCCGCCCGCATTGCCGCGGATGGCAGCACGCAACGGCCGCATATCGATCCGCCGCCGCTGCGCTCGATCGACATTCCCACCACGCTGTCGGCCGGCGAGTTCAACCCGTTCGCCGGCTGCACCGATACGGTGCGCCAGGTGAAGCAGAGCTACGGCCATCCGTTGATGGTGCCGCTGGCGGTGATCCTGGACCCGGGAGTGACGGTGCACACGCCGGAATGGCTGTTCCTGTCCACCGGCATTCGCGCCGTCGATCATGCGGTGGAGTCACTCTGTTCGTCACACGCCCAACCGCTCTCCGACGCCACCAGCCAGCAGGCGCTGCATCTGCTCGGGCGAGGCCTGCCTGCGGTGAAGGCAGATGCGGCGAATGTCGAGGCGCGGCTAAATTGCCAGCTGGGCGCGTGGATGTCGGTGTTCGCCAGCCAGGGCGGCGTGCCGATGGGGGCGAGCCACGGGATCGGCCACGTACTGGGCGGCACCGCGGGCGTGCCGCACGGCTACACGTCCTGCATCATGCTGCCGCACGTGCTGCGCTACAACGCGCCGGTGAATGCTGCCCGCCAGACACTGGTCAGCGACGCACTGGGGCGGTCCGGCGACCCCGCGGCCGACGTGGTCGCGGAACTGGTCGCCGGCCTCGGCCTGCCCGGACGGCTGCGCGATGCCGGCGTGAAGCAGGAACAGCTTGATCAGATTGCGGTGGAATCGATGCACGACCGCTGGGTGCACACCAATCCTCGCCGCATCGAAGGTCCGGCGGACGTGCGCAAGCTGCTCGACGCGGCGTGGTGACCGGCCGTCCCCCGCCATGGCGGGCACCGGCCGGGTTGGCGCAAGGGTTCGCCCGGGACTAGGCTTTCCCCAGGCACATGGCGGCAACGGGAGGAAACGTGATGCTGATGAGCCGGAACGAGATCCTACAGGACAAATGGGTCGATACGGTCACCACGGCGATCCTGGATCGCGACCAGCCGCGCACCGCGGATTCCTTCTTCCGCATGGTGCGGCGCGACGGACGTTCCTTCGGCAACGCCCTGAGCGTGATCACGGCGGCGGAAGCGCCCTTCGTGCAAGTGCCCAACCACATCAACGTGCGCGACGGGCAGATCACGCTGATCAACAACGACCACACCATCCTGGGCCTGCGAACATCCGTTGCGCTGACGCCCTGCCTGCCGGAATCCCACCGCATGCTGCCGCTGCTGCAGAACGTGTGGTACATCCCCGCCGGACTGGACATCTGGAACCAGTTGCTGGGCAAGTATCCCGGCCGCTATGCCTCCATGAAGGGGCTGAACGTGCCGCCGCCGAGTTATGGACCGGTGGTGTGGCAGCAGGATCTGGAGCCGCTGGTGGAGCACGGCACGCTGGAGGAGCGGCTGCACCAGCACATGATTGCGACGATGAGCGGCGACGTGCAGCGGTCGTACCGGCTGTTCCTTGGCCTGGCCGCCGAGGAAGCGGCGCGGCCGGCGTTGCGCGACCAGTTGCTGTTCCTGGGCCTGATCGACGTGCAGGACACCATCATGGGCCGCAAGGCGCGCAACACCGGGCACAAGGCGCTGCGCGCGCGGGCGGTGGTCGACCTGGCCGACTACATCGGCTGGAAACGCGCGCATGGCGTGTTCTACACCGGCGTGCCGGACATGGCCGTCGGGCCGCTGTACTACTCCGCCTATGACGCCGCCTGCGTCGTGCTGTCCGAGGCCTTCCCGGACGACGGCGGCAAGGCGCTGAATCGGACCAACACCGCGCAGCTGTCGCCGGAGCAGGTGGAGGATTTCGTACGGCTGCTGATGGAAGGCGACCAGCAGACCGTATGGGACACCCTCACGCAGTACCTACGCGCCGGAGTTTCGCTGCGCAGCCTGGGCGACACGATCCAGATCGGCGCGGCGGAGCTGATCCTGCGCAACACCATTCCGCGCAAGTTCACCGACGGGCAGCATCCGTTCGACTACTGCAACACGGCAAACTACTGGATGCGCACCAGCGACAACCCCTATCAGCCGCGCATCCTGTATCTGATGGCGAATTTCGTGAACGACGCGGCGCGGGCGAACAAGCTTTACAGCCCGGTGCTGGAAAGCGAGTTCGCCGCGCATGATCTGTCCGGCCGCACGCCGGAAGCGTTGCTGAAGGAACAGGACGAGGCGATCCTCGCCTTCGACTTCGCGCGCAGCACCGCCGTGGCGAACGCCTACCTGCAAAGCGGTGGCGACCGCGATGCGCTGCTGGCAACGGTGGCGGTCACTGCCTGCAAATTCCAGGATGATCCGCACAACCAGAAGATCAGCCACTCCACCTTCGAGGAGTACGCGCACAACACCACCCATTTGCGCGACAGGCTGCTGCTGGCGACGGTGCGCCTCCTGGCGGGCTGGCCGAAGATGCCGGGCGAGCGCGATTGCTACGCGCGGTTCGAACGCGAGTGGATCAGGAACTGACATCGGCACCGCGGGCAGGGGCCCGCCGCCCCAGGGAGGAAGAACCGTGGTTACAGCAACCGAAAGCGACGAGTTGGTCCGCATCGGACCGGGCACCGCAATGGGCGATTTGATGCGCCAGTACTGGCTGCCGGCGCTCGCATCCTCCGAACTCCAGCCCGGTGGCGAGCCCACCCGCCTCATGCTGCTCGGCGAGAAACTGATCGCATTCCGCGATTCCAGCGGCCGCGTCGGCGTGTTCGACCATCGCTGCCCGCACCGCTGCGCCTCGCTGTTTTATGGCCGCAACGAGGAAGGCGGCATCCGCTGCATCTATCACGGCTGGAAGTTCGACACCGACGGCAATTGCCTGGACATGCCGAACGTCGCGCCCCGCCAGCGCTTCGAGGACAAGGTGCACGCCAAGGCCTATAAGGTGACGGAGCGCGCCGGCTTGGTCTGGGTGTACATGGGGGCGCGGGCCGAAGCGCCGCCGATGCCCGCCATCGAAGCGACGCTGCTGGACGCCGCGGAAATCGACCTGATGTTCGTGCAGCGCGAATGCAACTGGTTGCAGGCGCTGGAAGGCGACATCGACACCTCGCACTTCACCTTTCTGCATGTCGGCAGCCTGCAGCCGGAACAGATCGACGACAGCAACATGATGAAGTACCAGGTGACCAACCGCGCGCCCGAATACCAGGTGGCGGACACCGATTGGGGCACGATGTACACCGCCTACCGCCCGGCCGAGGAAGACCGCACCTATTGGCGCTTTGCGCATTTCGGCTTCCCGTTCTGGACCTGGGTGCCGCAGGGCGACTTCATGGACCGCGTGTCGGCGCGCGCCTGGGTGCCGATGGACGACGTGCACACGATGTTCGTGTCGATCACCTGGAAGAAGATCTCGCGTATGCCGCCGCTGAAGGGCGGACTGCCGATCCCGGGTTCGCGCGCCACGATGGAGTACCTGCCGAACACCACCGACTGGTACGGCCGCTGGCGGCCCAGGGCCAATGCCGGCAACGACTACTTCATCGACCGCGATGCGCAGCGGAACGACGCGATCTTCTCCGGCATCACCCATATCCACATGCAGGACCAGGCGGTGACCGAAAGCATGGGGCCGATCACCGACCATGCATTCGAGAACCTCGCGCCGAGCGACCTGATGATTGCAAGGACGCGCCGGCGGCTGGTGACGGCGGCGCGGGCGTTGCGCGAGAAGGGAACGGCGCCGCCGGGCGTGGACAATCCGCAGATCTTCTTGCAGGTGCGCAGCGGCGAGTGCGTGCTTGCTGCGACGGACTGGCGGCAGGCCTATGCCGACCGAATGAAGGCGGCAATCCGGCCGGTGGGCGAGTTGCTGGCCGCCAACTGAACCCCGCCCTTCAGCGGCGCAACGAAAGGACCTGCCATGGCGAAGATCGTGCTCGGCCTTGCGACATCGCATGGGCCGCTGCTGTCCGCGCCGCCCGAGCAGTGGGGTGAACGGGCGAAGGCGGATCGCGCCAACAAGGCGCTTTGGTACCACGGCGCGATCCACGGCTTCGATGCCTTGGAAGCGATGCGCGCCGACGAGGACCTGCCGCACAAATCGTCGCTGGAAGAACGGCAGGCGCGCTATGCCCGTTGCCGCCGCGCGCTCGACACGCTGGCGGCGATGTTCGAGCAGGCCAGGCCGGATGCCGTGGTGATCGTCGGCAACGACCAGCAGGAGGTGTTCGGTTTCGGCAACATGCCGGCCTTCGCGATCTATCACGGCGAGTCCGTGGTGAACCGCCCGCCGAGCGAACAGCAGATGGCACAGATGCCGCCGGGTGTGGCGGCGTCGGTGTTCGGTCATCGGCCGCACAGCGAGATTCGCTATCCCTGTGCTGCGGATCTGGCGAAGCACGTGATCGGGCACATGGTGGCCGCCGAGTTCGACGTCGCGCAGTCGAACGCGCTGCCGCAGGATGGGGAGGGATGGTCGCGCGGCGGGCTGCCGCACGCGTTCGGTTTCGTGCTGCGCCAGATCATGCAGGATCGGCCGGTGCCGCACATCCCGGTGCTGATCAACACGTTCTATCCGCCGAACCAGCCGACCGCGCGCCGCTGCTATCGTTTTGGTTCGTCGCTGGCCGATGCGGTGGCAAGCTGGCCGGAGGATCTGCGCGTGGCGGTGATCGCTTCAGGCGGGCTGTCGCATTTCGTGGTGGACGAGGACCTGGATGAGCGGTTCCTTGCGGCATTGCGCAGCGGCGACGCGGATGCGCTGGGCGGAATTCCGGAGGCGTTCCTGCAGTCCGGCAATTCGGAAATGAAGAACTGGATCGCGACCGCCGCTGCGGTCCAGCGAGCCGGATTGCGGATGGAGCTGGTGGATTACGTGCCCTGCTATCGCTCGCTGACTGGCACCGGCAACGCGATGGGCTTTGTGCGCTGGCACTGACTTTCCCTGTCCGCCCCCGAGGGGCGGAGAGGGAACTTCCTGATTACCGCACGATTTCCTCCCAGAGCAGCCGCGCCTCCCGCCCCGGATCGCGTTCCACGCGGCACGGCGCGTCCAGCACCATGGTCGCCCGCTCATCCAGTCGAAACTCCGGCCACGCCGGCATGCCCGGCGCGCTCGGCCTGCCGTCACGCGCAAACGCCGTCCACGCCGTCGCCATCTGCGCCGCCAGCGCGTGCGCGCCCGGACTGCGGTCGGTCGCGTTGGTGAACTCCAGCGTGTCGAACGTGAAGGGCACATCCAGCGCGTGCGGCGCACCCAACCGTCCGTCGAACAGGGGCGTGCGCCAGGCGAAGGAGTACATCCACACCGGCGCGCCACCCTGCTGCACCTTGCGCTCCGCCAGCAGCAGCGATCGAATGCGGAAGTTGCAATCGGTCAACGTGGCAATCAGCCGCTGCGCCGGAGTCGCATGGGGATACAGCTGCCGGTACAACGCCATCACCCGGTCCGTGTCATCGCCGGCGATCCGGGCGACCCACGCTCGCAGCTCATCCTCGGTCAGCGTGCCGAACCACACGCGGTCGTCGCTGGCGTAGAAGGTTGAAGCCTCATGCGTGGTGTCGCCGATGATCAGCGGAATGTCGGCGGAAACCGGCGTGGCGTCCGGCTCGAACGGCTGGCGCGGCAGCAGGTCGCCATCCACCACCGGCCCGAAGGGATAGCGGTCCAGCAGCGGCCAGGGCGACGCACCCAGCGCCTTCAGCGCCGGCTCGATCGCCGCCTTCAGGCGCGGCATCGGCACGGCTTGCAGTTCCGCCAGCGCGGACCGGCCGAGGCCAAGCTCCCGCAGCACCGCATCCGTCAGCTTGGCGGCACGGTCCGTGGTGCGCAGCCGCACCGCGGCGCCGCTTTGCACGATCGCGCGGTGGAACAGGCCGCGCGCCGCCGGCATCGCCAGCAGCGTGCTGACCTTTCCGCCGCCGCCGGACTCGCCGAAGATCGTGACGTTGCCTGGATCGCCGCCAAACGCTGCGATGTTGTCGCGCACCCAGCGCAGCGCCGCGAGCATGTCCAGCGTCCCGGCATTGCCGGACTGCGCATAGTCCGGACCACTGAACTGCGACAGATCGAGAAAGCCGAAAATGTTGAGCCGCTGGTTCACTGTCACCAGCACCACGTCGCCGCGTTGGCACAGCCGCATGCCTTGCAGGCGCAGGCTGTTCGCGGATCCAAACGAGAACGCACCGCCGTGCAGCCATACCATCACCGGGCGCCGCGCGCTGCGGTCAGTCGACGGAGTCCAGACATGCAGCGTCAGGCAGTCCTCGGTCTCCGGCGTGGTATCCGGCGCGCCGGAAAACTCCGCCAGTTCGGCACGCTGCGGAAACCCTGTACGCGACTGCGGCGATTGCCCGGCATACTCCAGCGCATCGCGCACGCCGGCCCAGGGCTGTGGCGGACGCGGTGGCAGGAAACGATTGGCGCCCGCGGTCGAGGCTCCGTATGGGATGGCCTTGAATGCCGCCACGCCCTCCACCGGTGCACCGCGGACCCTGCCGCTGCCGGTCTCTACAACAAAATCCATCACACCCCTCCAATAGGCTTGCTGCCGTCCGTCATGACAATGCAGGCTTGGCGGCGCGCGCGATACCCCGGCGACGGGGCATTGTCCGGCTGCGCCCCACCCAGTACCATTCGCCACGATCCGACATGGACAAACCCCATGCGGCATTTTGAACAAGGGAGCGTTCCGATGGCCCAAGACATTTCCGCCCCCCGCAGCGCAATGCGGCCGGTCGGCCTGAACCACCTGGTGCTGAACGTGCGCAACATGGAAGAGTCGCACCGGTTCTGGACCGAAATCCTCGGGTTCCAGCAGGTGGGCGAGATCCACCCCACGCCGAAGCGGCCCAACCCGCCGAAGATGCGCTTCTACAGCGGCGACCACGGCGGCGGCATGCTGAACCACCACGACATCGCGCTGGTGGAGAATACCGCGCTGCCCGAGCCGCCGAAGGAATGGAGCATGTTCGGCATGCCCTGCGCGATCAACCACATCGCAATTGCGCTGCCGGACCGCGAGTCCTGGCTGAAACAGCTGGCGTTCCTCCAGGAAAACGGCGTGAAGTTCGACCGCCGCACCGAGCACGGCATGACGCACAGCCTGTACATCCACGATCCGAACGGCTACGGCGTGGAGCTGCTGTATGAACTGCCGCGCGAAGTGTGGGAAGGCGATATCGACGCCGCGCTGAACTACGCCGAACCCGCGCCAACCGAGGGTAAGGAAGCGCTGCAGGACCGCGTGGAAAACGTGCCGGTATTCCGCCGGCCCGAACCGGTCGCTGGCTGACCGCGACAAGGGGGGGGGAGAAGAATGTCCAACCGACGCAGCGTGAACGGGTCGAATGCCCGGCACCAGAACCCGATCCCGAATGCCAGCCGGGTCGGCAACATCGTAATGTCCAGCGTGATCAGCGGCACCAACCCCGGCACGCGCGACCTGCCGGAGGATCTGGCGGGACAGATTGCCAACGTGTTCCGTCACATCCGCCACGACGTCGAGGCGGCCGGCGGCAGCGTGGACGACATCGTAAAGGTCACCTTCTGGATGCAGGACCCGAACACCGGGCGTGGGGCGATCAATGACGAGTGGGTCAAGATGTTTCCCAACGAGGCATCGCGGCCGGCGCGTCATACACAGCCTTTGGGTGCGGGCAGCCGCTCCCTGGTGAGCGCCGACTTCGTCGCCGTACTCGGCACCTGACGGTTCGGCGTCGGCCTGTTGCGGCGGGCCGGCGCCGGCGTCCCTGTTCGGAGTTCGCCTATGTTGGACGATCGCACGATCGAAACGCTGGCTCGCGCCTATCACACGGCGGAAAAGGAGCGTCGGCGCACCCGTGCGCCGACCGTGCTGCATCCCGGATTCACCGTGGAAGACGCTTACGCCGTCCAGCGCAAGTGGATCGAGATCAAGGTGGCGGAAGGCAACGTGGTGAAGGGCCACAAGATCGGCCTGACGTCACGCGCAATGCAGCGCCAGGCCAATATCGAGGAGCCCGACTACGGATCCCTGATGGCCGACATGTTCTATCAGGACGGCGCGCAGCTGCCAATGAGCCGCTTCATCCAGCCGCGGCTGGAATGCGAACTAGGCTTCGTCATCGGCAAGCGGCTGAAGGGACCGAACTGCACGATCTTCGATGTGCTGAACGCCACCGACTACATCATTCCCTCGACGGAAATCGTCGATGGCCGGACATATCGGGTCGATCCGGAGACGCAGCAGCCGCGCAGCGTGCTGGACAGCATCGCGGACAATGCCGGGAATGCCGCGCTGGTGGTTGGCGGCCGGCCGGTGCGGCCGATGGATTTCGATCTGCGCTGGATTTCCGTGCTGTGCTACCGCAACGGCATCATCGAGGAATCCGGTGTCGCCGCCGCGGTGCTGAACCACCCGGCGAATGGTGTCGCGTGGCTGGCCAACAAGCTCGCGCCCTTCGACATCGCGCTGGAACCAGGCGAGTTCGTGCTCGGGGGATCCTTCACCAGCACGGTGGAAGGGCACGCCGGCGACCAGTTCCACGTGGATTACGGCCCGCTGGGTTCTATCTCGTGCCGGTTCGTTTGATCCCCCGTCATGGCCGGCGCAGGCCGGCCATCCACGTTTTGTCGGGGAGGTCGCTGAAAAGACGCGGGGGGCCGGGACAAGCCATGACAAGACGCGCAGCGGCGCTTTCTCTTCAGGTGCACCACGCATGAATGACGTTCTCGAATCCTCCGCCACCATGAAGTTCGGCGTCGGCCAGCCGATCCGCCGGCTGGAGGATCTGCGCCTGCTCACCGGCAAGGGCCGGTACCAGGACGACCAGACCTTCCACCGCCAGACATGGTGCGTGTTCGTCCGCTCGCCGCACGCACACGCCCGCATCGTTTCAATCGAAACGGAAGCGGCGAAAAACGCACCCGGGGTGGTCGCGGTACTCACTGGCGCCGACTACGCCGCCGACGGCATCGCCACGCCGAAAGCCGCCATGCCGCGCAAGAAGCGCGACGGCTCGCCGCTGTTCGCGCCGCAGCGCCCCGCACTGGTAACCGACCGCGCGCGCTATGTCGGCGACCCGGTGGCGATGGTCATCGCGGAAACCCTCGCGCAGGCCAAGGACGCCGCGGAACTGGTGGACGTGCAGTACTACCGCCTGCCTTCGGTCACCGAGGTCGCCGCCGCCGCGCAACCCGGCGCGCCGCGCGTGTGGGACGAAAACCGCGACAACATCTCCCACACCTACGAACGCGGCGACCGCGCCGCCACCGATGCCGCCTTCGCCCGCGCCGCGCACATCGTCAAGCGCCGCTACGTCATCACCCGCGTGCACGCGCAATACATGGAGCCGCGCGGCGCCATCGGCATCTACGATCCGGCGGAGACCCGCTACACGCTGTACGCCGACGTCAACTACCCGCACCGCGTGCGCAACATGCTCGCCAACATGGTGTTCAAGGTGCCGGAGAGCCAGGTGCGCGTGGTGTGCCAGGACGTCGGCGGCGGCTTCGGCGCCAAGGGCTGGCAGTATGTCGAGCATCGCCTCACTCTGTGGGCCGCGCGCAAGGTTGGCCGCCCGGTGAAGTGGCGCTGCGAACGCTCCGAAGTGCTGCTGGCCGACGAAGCCGGCCGCGACAACATCGGCGAGATCGAACTCGCCTTCGACGCCGATGCGAAGATCATCGGCCTGCGGCTGAACATGCTGGCCAGCATCGGCGCCTACATCGCCTCCGACCGCCAGTTGCTGACGCCGTTCGGCCAGATCGGCACCGTGGTGGGCGTTTACGACATTCCCGCAGCGCATGTCAGCATCGATGCGGTGCTGTCCAACACGCCGCCGACCGCACCATACCGCGGCGCCGGCCGTCCCGAAGCGATCTACCTGATCGAACGCGCGATGGAAGCCGCGGCGCGCGAGCTCAACCTCGATCCGATCGAGTTGCGCCGCCGCAACATCATTCCCGACGAAAAAATCCCGTTCAAATCCCCGCTCGGCCCCTACTACGATTGCGGCCAGTTCCGCCACAACATGGAACTCGCATTGCAGGCCAGCGACTACGCCGGCTTCCCCGCGCGCCGCGAAGAATCCCGTGCCCGCGGCAAGCTGCGCGGCATCGGCCTGGCCAACGCCATCGAACAGGCCGCCGGTCCCACACCGGAATTCGCAGAAGTCCGCTTCAACCCCAGCGGCAGCGCGCTGCTGCTGATGGGCACCAAGACGCACGGCCAGGGCCACGAAACCGCGTTCAAGCAGATCCTGTGCGAGCGCCTGGGCATCGACCCGAACGAAGTGCACTTCATCGACGGCGACACCGACCGCGTTGCCTTCGGCATGGGCTCCAATGGGTCGCGCTCCATGGTAGTGGGCGGCGCCGCGCTGACCATCGCGGCGCAGAAGATCATCGACAAGGGCAAGCGCCTCGCCGCGCACCTGATGGAAGCCGCCGAAGCCGACATCGAGTTTGCCGATGGAAAATTCACCGTCGCCGGCACCGACCGCGGCATGACGCTGAAGCAAGTGGTCACCGCATCCTTCCAGCCCGCGCGCCTGCCGCCGGGCATGGAACCGGGCATGATCGAGCACGCCACCTACGCCTCCAAGCGCGACACCTTCCCGAACGGCTGTCATGTCTGCGAAGTGGAAATCGATCCCGACACCGGGTCGGTGCAGTTGCTGAAATACCTGGTGGTGGATGACGTCGGCACGGTGATCAATCCGCTGACCCTCGCCGGCCAGATCCATGGCGGCGTGGCTCAGGGAGTCGGCCAGGTGCTGATGGAGCAGGTGGTGTACGAACCGGATTCCGGCCAGCTGCTGACAGCGAGTTTCATGGATTACTGCATGCCGCGCGCCGACGACATGTGCAACATCGCCATCACCAGCAACCCCGTACCGACCGACGGCAATCCACTCGGCGCCAAAGGTGCCGGGGAGGCCGGTTGCGTCGGCGCATTGCCGTCGGTGATGATCGCGGTGATGCATGCGCTGGAACCGTTGGGCGTGCGCGAGCTGGACATGCCGGCAACCGGCGACCGTATCTGGCACGCAATCCAGGATGCAAAAGCCGCCGCATCGTAACGCACGCCGCCGCCAGGGAGGAAGCACATGCAGCAGCTGCGCACCGGCGCCGAATACCGCGACTCCCTGCGCGACGGCCGCCGCGTGTGGATTGCCGGCGAGGGCCTGGTGGAAGACGTCACCACCCACCCCGCCACGCGCGCGATGGTGGACGAGTACGTCGCCTGGTACGACCGGCACTTCGATCCCGCCTGGCAGGACCGCGTGCTGGCGCCGCCCGATGCGAGCGGCAAACGCCTGCCCTGGGGCTATTTGCTGCCGCGCACATCCGACGATCTGGTGCAGATGGGGCGCTGCTTTTCCGCCACCACCTTCCTCAGCGCCGGCAACATCACCCACACGCCCGCCTACGGCCAGTTGATCGCGCTGGGCGTGCTCGGCGCGGTGCAGGACCACAACGCGTCCGCGCAGCAGATCGCCAACGCCGTGGCCTATCGGCAGCACATCGCCGACACAGGCCGCTTCCTGACCTTCTGCTCCGGCTCCGCCACCATCGGCTATCGCATGCGCGACAATCCGCAGGAGCGCGCGGCGTTGCGCATCATGCGCGAGACCGACAAAGGGCTGGTCATCAGCGGCAAGATCGGCATGCACACCAGTCCCGCCTATGCCGAGGACGTATATGTCGGTTCGCTCAACGGCGCCGATTACCAGGGACATCGCGCCAGCTTCGTCGTGGCGGTGAATGCGCCGGGCGTCACCGTCATCTGCCGCAAGCCTTCGCTGCACGATCCGAATCCGTTTGTCGCCCCACTCAGTCGCCGTTATGACGAGCTGGACGGGCAGATGTGGCTGGACAACGTGCTGGTCCCGTGGGAGCGCATCTTCCTGGTCGATCCGGTTCCCGAGCTGATTGCCCGCTGGCTGTTCTGGCATCAGCTCTACTGCTGGCTGTCCAAGGCGGAGTTCACCCTCGGCCTCGCCTTCGCCTGCACCCAAGCCATGGCACTGGCCCGCAATGCGCCGACCGTCGAGTACCTGCTGGACCTGATGACCGACGTGCAAACGGTGCGCGCCTGCCAGACCGCGGCCGAACGCGACCCGAGCTTCACCGCGCAAGGCTACTGCTTCCCCAATGTGTGCCACCTCGCGGCCGGCAGCATCGCCATGCTGAAGGCGCGTCCGCGCATGAGCGAAATCCTGCGTATCCTACCTGGATCTTCCCTGGTGGTGGCGCCGACCGACAGCGACCTCGCGGCGCCGGAGATCGCTGCCGGCCTGGATGAAAGCTTCAGCGGCGGCGGCTACACCGCGCTGCAACGCGCCGCCCTGCTGCAAATGGCGTGGGACCACGTGTCCTCGGCTCTGGAGGCGCGCGAGTCGGCGTTCGAGCTGCACGCCAACGGCGGCATCCCCACCTGGCGCAACCGGCTGCGGCGCGGCTTCGACGATTACAATGAACTTGCCAATGCCGTGCTGCGGCAGCTCGATCTGCCGATGCCGGAAATCGACCTCACCAGCATTCGCGACGCACCGATGGTGCCGCGGCGCGTGGTGGATGCGGCCCCAGCGAAACCTGTCTAGTCCGGGAGAAATGTCATGACGGAATTGTCGCCGAAGACCCGCGATGCGCTGATGCGCATCGGCACCTCCACGATCACCGGTGCGTTGAACCGCCGCGGTCTGCGCAGCTTCTTTTTGCAGGATGTCTGGCCGGTGCGTCCCGGCATGGCGCGCATGGTGGGGCCGGCCTTTACCATGCGCTTCATTCCGTCGCGTGAGGACAAGGATGGTCCGGGCGCGCGCGGCCGCGGCCAGATCCAAAGCCAGGCCATGGAGACTTGCCCGCCCGGCCATGTGCTGGTGGTGGATTCGCGGGGCGATGCGCGAGCGGCGTCGGCGGGCGATCTCTATGTCGGGCGGCTGAAGGCGCGCGGCTGTGCGGGGATCGTTACCGATGGCGGGCTGCGGGATTCGGACGGTGTGTTCAAGACCGGTCTTCCCGCCTATCACCGCCGCCCGTCCTCGCCGCCGAGCCCGATCGTGCATCATCCGTGCGATCTGAATCTGCCGATCGGATGCGGTGGCGTGGCGGTGTACCCGGGCGACATCATGGTTGGCGATGCCGACGGCGTGGTGGTGATTCCGGCAGATATCGTCGATGAAGTGGCGGAGGAATGCCTGGCCACCACGCTGTACGAGGAATTCGCCGAGGAAGAAGTCGCGCGTGGCCGCAGCCTGGTCGGGCTGTTTCCGGTTGCGGGCGATGATGCCAAGCGCGACTTCGAGGCGTGGAAGCAGAAGCACGGGCACTAAGCTCACCCCAGCCAATCCATGAACTTCGAAATCCTCGTGCCGGTCGGCCAGGCGCTGCTCAGCGGCGTGCTGGTCGGCGGCGTCTACGGCCTGCTGTCCATCGGCTTCAGCCTCGCCTTCGGCGTCATGCGCATCGTGAACTTCGCGCATGGCGACCTGGTGATGTACGGCATGTATGTCGGCGTCGTCGCCGCCGGCAGCTTCGGCATCGATCCACTCTACGTCATCCCCATCAGCTTCCTGCTGATGGCGCTGCTCGGCGCGGCGCAGTACCAACTGGTGTACAAGCGCTTCGTCGGTTCCGCCACGCTGCAGCAGTTGCTCGCCGCGATCGGCCTCGGTTTGGTGCTGCAGATGATCGCGCAGATCGTGTTCGGCGCCAGCACCCGCTCCGCACCGTCGATGTTCAGCAGCAAGTTCCTGCTGATCGGTCCGCTGTTCGTCTCCGCCGCGCAGGTCGTGGCCTTCATCATCGCCGTCATCGCCACTATCGCTGTCGAACTCCTGCTGCTTGGCACCACCTGGGGCAAGGCGGTGCGCGCGGTGGCCGACGACATCGAGGCCGCGGAAGTGGTCGGCCTGCGCTCGCAGACCATCAACATCACCGCTTTCGCCTTGGCATGCGGCCTGGCAGGCATCGCCGGCACGGTGATGGCCACCTACTATTCCACCGATCCG
>Ga0187809_10000223_pt1 | contig 35080 bp, 30 predicted proteins | sample NC_wetland_sal_i_8_FD_132415 | JGI IMG/M metagenome (GOLD analysis project Ga0187809, IMG submission 132415) | Wetland sediment microbial communities from Neuse River Estuary, North Carolina, USA - ASW_4 | ecosystem: Environmental > Aquatic > Freshwater > Wetlands > Sediment | place: USA: North... | reverse complement strand
TTCCAGGCCGCCAACGAAAGTAAGAGGACCGAAACGGGTTTCGGATGAACCGATCCTGAAATCGTGGACGGGCGTCGCGTTGATGGCCATCGTCTCGACGCGGGCTGTGGTGAAAGCCGCGGCCGGGAAAGGCGCCATATCTGCGGCAAGCGCCGATACCAGCACCGCCGCCAACAGCACGGAAGAGAAGCCCCTCCATTTGCGCATGAAGTCAGCCTGTGCGGCGGGAGGGCAAGCCGGGAGAGCGGCGCACGCCGCGTTCGTTTTCTTCACCGAAGAGGCCGGCCAGTTGTTCCGTCATGGCGCCGGCGAGTTCCTCCGCATCGACGATCGTCACGGCGCGGCGATAGTAGCGCGTCACATCATGGCCAATGCCGATCGCCAGGAGCTCGACCGGGGACCGCGTTTCAATGAGGTCGATGACCGCGCGGAGATGCCGCTCGAGGTAATTACCGGGATTGACCGACAGCGTCGAATCATCGACCGGCGCACCGTCGGAAATCATCATCAGGATCTTGCGCTGTTCACGCCGCGCGATGAGGCGCTGATGCGCCCACAGAAGCGCCTCGCCGTCGATATTCTCCTTCAACAGGCCTTCGCGCATCATGAGGCCGAGATTGCGCCTCGCGCGCCGCCATGGCGCGTCGGCGGATTTGTAGATGATGTGCCGGAGATCGTTCAGCCGGCCGGGATTGGGCGGCTTGCCGTCCTTCAGCCATTTCTCACGCGACTGCCCGCCCTTCCAGGCCTTGGTGGTGAAGCCCAATATCTCGACCGAAACGCCGCAGCGTTCGAGCGTTCGGGCGAGAATGTCGGCGCATGTCGCCGCGACGGTGATCGGCCGGCCGCGCATGGAACCCGAATTGTCGAGAAGAAGCGTGACGACCGTGTCACGGAAATTCGTGTCGCGCTCCTGCTTGAAAGAGAGCGGCTGCATCGGGTCGATAACGATGCGGGTGAGCCTGGCGGAGTCGAGATAACCCTCTTCCAGATCGAAGTCCCAGGACCTGTTCTGCTGCGCCATGAGCCGGCGCTGGAGGCGGTTGGCAAGCCGTCCGACGACACCTTGAAGATTGGCGAGTTGCTTGTCGAGAAAGGCCCGCAGCCGGTCGAGTTCCTCTTCCTCGCACAATTCTTCGGCGCCGACCGTCTCATCGAAGCCGGTCGTGAAAACCTTGTAATCGATTTGCTGCGCGAGGTCGGCGAAAGGATTGTCCGGACGGCGCGCCTCGCCGGGCGTCTCGGTATCGGCCTGCTCGTCCTCGCTGACATCCTCGGCCGTCGCCTCCGCCGCCTCGGTTTCGCCGTTCTCCTGCTCCTCGCTCGCGGCGTCGCTTTCCTCCTGTTCGGATTGCTCGCCGTCGGAGCTTTCCTCGCCGCCTTCCTCGCCTTGGTCCTCGCCTTCGGATTGCTGGTCGTCCTCGTCGCTTTCTTGCTGCTCTTCCTCGCTCAGCTCCTCGGCCATCTGCATGGAAACCAGCATGTCCCGGACGATGCGCGCGAAAGCCTGCTGGTCGTCGAGCTTGTCGAAAAGGATATCGATATCGGCGCCCGCCTTGTCCTCGATCCAGTCGCGCCAGAGCGCGACCATCCGTTCGCCGCTTTTCGGCGCGGGCCTGCCGGTCAGCCTCTCGCGCACCATCAGCGCCACGGCCTCCTCGACCGGCGCTTCCGCCTTGTCGCGCACATTGGCGAGGTTGGCGCGCTCATATTTGTCTTCCAGCATCGTGGCGATGTTGTCGGAGATGCCGCGCATGGCGTTTGATCCGATCGCCTCGACGCGCGCCTGCTCGACCGCATCGAACACGGCGCGGGCCTGCTTGCCCTCTGGCGCCAAGCGAGCGTGGACCTTCGGGTCATGGCGCGCATGTTTGAGCGCCATGGAATCGCCGAGGCCCCGCGTCACCGCTATATCCGCGCGGGTCGGCTTCTTTGGCAAGTCGGGCAATCTCGCATGCGTGCCGGCCAAAGCCGGCCGGTCCTTGCTGAAGCTGACTTCGAATTCGTGATCCGCGGAGATGGCGCGCATGCAGACCGAGACGGAGCGTTTCAGCACATCCGTATCCGTGCCGTCTCGCGGCTTCCCGCGGGTATTGTCTCCGGGACCTGCCATGGTACCTCTGGTCAGCCGAGCACCACGTTCACGGCGCTTTCCGGCAATTCCTCACCGAAGGCGCGCTGGTAGAATTCGGCCACGACCGGACGCTCCAGTTCGTCGCATTTGTTGAGGAAGGTCAGGCGGAAGGCCATTCCGATATTGCCGAAAATCTCCGCATTCTCGGCCCAGGTGATGACCGTTCTGGGGCTCATGACGGTCGAGAGATCGCCATTCATGAAGGCGGAGCGCGTCATGTCCGCGACGCGGACCATCCGGTTCACCGTCTCGCGACCCTTGTCGTTGCGGTAGTGCTTGGCCTTGGCCAGAACGATGGCCACTTCGTTGTCGTGCGGCAGATAGTTGAGGGTCGTGACAATCGACCAGCGGTCCATCTGCGCCTGATTGGTCTGCTGCGTGCCGTGATAGAGGCCGGTCGTGTCGCCAAGGCCCACTGTGTTGGCCGTGGCGAAGAGGCGGAAGGCGGGATGCGGGCGGATGACGCGGCTCTGGTCGAGGAGGGTCAGGCGGCCGGAGGATTCGAGCACGCGCTGGATGACGAACATGACATCGGGGCGTCCCGCGTCATATTCGTCGAAACACAGCGCGACATTGTGCTGATAGGCCCAAGGCAGGATGCCGTCGCGAAACTCCGTGATCTGCTTGCCTTCCTTCAGGACGATCGCGTCCTTGCCGACGAGATCGATACGGCTGACATGACTGTCGAGATTGACGCGGACGCAGGGCCAGTTGAGGCGCGCGGCCACCTGCTCGATATGGGTCGATTTGCCGGTGCCGTGATAGCCGGAAACCATGACGCGGCGGTTGAAGGCGAAGCCCGCGAGGATGGCGAGAGTCGTCGGCTCGTCGAACAGATAGTCGGGGTCGATGTCCGGCACATGCTCGTTCGCGGCCGAATAGGCCGGCACGATCATCTTCGACTCGAAGCCGAACTTCTCCTGGACCGACACGGTCGTATCGGGAAGGTTTGCGATATCGCGATCCATCTGGTTCATCACGCCTCCGGCGCGCGGAAGCGGCAGCTTCCGCCGGGTTATCTTGTCGTATGCGGGGCCGTCTTAGAGCTTTTTCCTTGCGGATAGAAGCCATTCCGACGAATTGCTCAGCACAGGCCAGCCTGCTTGAGCAGTCGGTAGGCCTGGATCACGTCACGGAACCGGTCTTCCGAACCCCTGTTGCCGCCATTCGCATCGGGATGATGGCGTTTCACCAGTTCCTTATAACGCGCCTTGATGTCGGCACCAGTCGCCTTTGCGTCAAGGCCAAGCGTTTCCAGCGCTCTGGCCTCCAATTGCTTCAATTTGCGTTCGCGCGGACGGTCGGGGGCGCGATAGCCCTGTTGGCCGAACAGGTTGAACGGGTCGCGGGTGCGGTTGAAATAACCGGCCCTCCCGGAGCGCACTTGCGAAAAATCGGCCGATGCGCGCGTGCCGGCGCCCGTTCCCATCTTCCATGTCGGACGATGGCCGGTCAGGGCTTCCTTCTGGAAGCGCGCTATGTCCGTGTCGGCAAGGCCGGAGAAATAATTGTAGCTCTTGTTGTACTCGCGCACATGATCGAAGCAGAAATGAAAATATTCACCCTCCTTCATCCTCCCGACAGGCGCACGGTGGGTTCCAGGCTCGCTGCAGCCATCCCACTGGCACGTGGGCGCATGCGACTTCAGCTCCGCTTCCGGCTCGGGGCGGATCCTTATGCGTTCGAAATATTTCGAGTAAGGCTTCATTCCGCAGGCAATTATGGGTGCTTCGCAGCGCGATGCAAGAATTGACATTTGCGCGAGGATGGGCCTACCGCGTGAATCGAGACCCGTGGCGGCTGGACGCTCTCCCGGCCAGCCACGCACATATGGTGAAAGAGAACGGTAATGTCCATCCAATCCTCGATCGAAAACAAGCTGAACGCGGCGCTGGCGCCGGAGCGGCTTGCGGTCATCAATGAAAGCCATCTGCATGCCGGCCATCATCACGTCGATGGCGGGCATGAGGCGATATTCGACGGAACCGGCGAGACGCATTTCCGCATCAGGATCGTGTCGCCCGTCTTTGCCGGCATGAGCCGGGTCGAGCGGCATCGCCGCGTCAATGAATTGCTCGCCGCGGAGCTGAAGGCCGGCCTGCACGCGCTCGCGATCGAGCCGGCCGCGCCCGGCGAGAAGACGCGATGGTAGGGCGGCCGTGAAGTTTCTCGACCAGGCGAAGGTTTATATCCGTTCGGGTGACGGTGGGGCAGGGTCAATGTCCTTCCGGCGAGAGAAGTTCATCGAGTTCGGCGGCCCCGATGGCGGCGACGGCGGCCGGGGCGGCGATGTCTGGGTGGAGGCGGTGGACGGCCTCAACACGCTGATCGACTACCGCTACCAGCAGCATTTCCGCGCCAAGACCGGCGGCCACGGCATGGGCCGCAACCGGTCCGGCGCGAAGGGCGCCGACATCACGCTCAAAGTGCCGGCGGGAACGCAGATCTATGGCGAAGACAATGAAACGCTTATCTGCGATCTGACGGAGGTCGGGCAACGTTTCCGTCTCGCTGCCGGCGGCAATGGCGGCTTCGGCAACCAGCATTTCAAATCCTCGACCAATCGCGCGCCGCGCCGCGCCAATCCCGGCCTGCCCGGCGAGGAATTGACGATCTGGCTGAGGCTGAAGCTGATCGCGGATGCCGGGCTGGTCGGCCTGCCGAACGCCGGCAAATCGACGTTTCTGGCGGCCGTGTCGGCGGCGAAGCCGCGCATCGCGGACTATCCCTTTACGACACTGCACCCCAATCTTGGCGTCGCGCGCATCGACGGCCGCGAATTTGTCATCGCCGACATTCCGGGCCTTATCGAAGGCGCGCATGAGGGCGTCGGCATCGGCGACCGCTTCCTCGGCCATGTCGAGCGCACCCGGGTCCTGCTGCATCTCGTGTCGGCGCGCGAGGAGAGCCCGTCCAGGGCTTACCGGACGGTGCGCGGTGAACTCGAGGCCTACGGTCATGGCCTCGCGGACAAGCCGGAGATTGTGGCGCTGTCGCAGGCCGACACGGTCGATCAGACCGCGCGCAAGCGCAAGGCGAACGCTTTGAAGAAGGCATGCGGCCGCGAGCCTATCATCCTCTCGGCCGTGTCCCATGAGGGTACGGAGGAGTGCCTGAGAGCGTTGATCGCCGTGGTTGAGGAAGCGCGGAGCGCCTCCGAAACAGAAGCCGTCGAACAAAGCGGATCCTGAAATGGAAGGTAAAAAGCTCTCGGCGTACCGCCGTATCGTCGTCAAGGTCGGCTCGGCCTTGCTGGTCGATCGCGCCAAGGGCTTGAAACGCGCCTGGCTTGCCTCTCTGGTCGACGATCTCGCCGCGCTGGCGGGGGAAGGCGTCGAGGTGCTCGCGGTCTCTTCCGGCGCGATCGCGCTCGGGCGGTCGGTCCTGGGGTTTGGCAAGCGCCAGCTGAAACTGGAGGAAAGCCAGGCCTGCGCCGCGATCGGACAGATCGCGCTGGCAAGCGCCTGGTCGGAGGAGTTGGGAAAAAGGGGGCTGAGATCGGGGCAGGTGCTCGTCACGCTCGGCGATACGGAGGAACGCCGGCGCTATCTCAACGCACGCGCGACGATCTCGACGCTCCTGAAGCTCAAGGCCGTGCCCGTCATCAACGAGAACGACACGGTGGCGACGACCGAAATCCGCTATGGCGATAATGACCGGCTGGCCGCGCGCGTCGCGACCATGATCGGCGCGGACCTTCTCGTGCTGCTTTCCGATATCGATGGCCTCTATACCGCCCCGCCGGCGCTCGATCCCGACGCCTGCCACATCCCCCATGTGGAAAGGATCACGCCGGAGGTCGAGGCCATGGCGGGCGCGGCGGCGTCCGAGTTCTCGCGCGGCGGCATGCGGACGAAGCTTGAAGCGGGCAAGATCGCCATCGTCGCCGGCACGGCGATGATCGTGACTTCCGGCGACCGGATGAATCCGCTCTCGGCGATCGACCGGGGCGAGCGTGCGACCTTCTTCCGCCCGAGCGACCATCCGGTCAGAGGTTACAAGACCTGGATCGCCGGGCAGCTCGAACCGGCGGGCCGGCTCCGCGTCGATGCCGGGGCGGTCTCGGCGCTGCTTTCGGGGAAATCGCTGCTCCCTGCCGGCGTGCGCACCGTCGAGGGCGATTTCGCAAGAGGCGACACGGTCGCTGTGTTCGGCCCGGACGGCCGCGAGGTGGCGCGAGGCCTCGTTGCCTATGACGCAGCCGATGCGGTAAGGATCGCCGGCCGCAAGAGTTCCGAGATCACGGCGATCCTCGGTTACGACGCACGCGCCGCCATGGTGCACCGCGACGATCTTGTGGTATCGGGGATGCTTGACGTGATCGCCGCGGCGGCGGCCGAGGGATAGATGCTGCAAAAGGCTGCAAGAACGGGAGACAATATCGTTTCCCTGATGGCGGATATGGGTCATCGGGCGCGCCAGGCTGCGCGGCCGCTCGCCATCGCGCCGGCCGAGCGCAAGAACAAAGCGCTGCTTGCCATGGCCGACGCGATCCTTGCAAGCGAGGCTGCCATTCTCGCGGCCAATGAAGCCGATATGGAGAGGGCCGAAAAGGCGACGTTGCAGCCGTCTTTCCTGGACCGGCTGAAGCTGACGCCGGCGCGCATCGCGGCAATAGCGGAAGGAATTCGCGCAGTTGCGGGATTGAAGGACCCCGTCGGCGAAATCATCGCCGAATGGGACCGGCCGAACGGACTCCATATAGAAAGGGTGCGCACGCCGCTTGGCGTCATAGGCGTGATCTATGAGAGCCGGCCGAATGTGACGGCGGATGCGGGGGCGCTCTGCCTCAAGGCCGGCAATGCCGTCATTCTGCGCGGCGGCTCGGATTCAGCCAATTCCTCGCGCGCCATCCATGCCTGCCTCATCGAGGGCCTGAGGGCAGCCGGTCTGCCGGAAGATGCAATCCAGCTGGTTGGAAGCACCGACCGCGCCGCCGTCGGTGAGATGCTGAAGGGGCTCGACGGCGCGATCGACGTCATCATACCGCGCGGCGGCCGCAGCCTCGTCGAACGCGTTCAGAACGAGGCGCGCGTGCCGGTCTTCGCGCATCTGGAAGGCATCTGCCATCTCTATATCGACGGATCAGCCGATCTCGACATGGCCGTGTCGATCGCGGTCAACGCCAAGATGCGACGCACCGGCATTTGCGGCGCGGCGGAAACGCTTCTGGTGGATCGGGCCGTCGCCGGCACGCATCTTGTTCCGATCCTTACCGCGCTTGCGGAAGCAGGATGCGAAATCCGCGCCGACGATGAAGCGCGCGCGCTTTATCCCGCCGCACGGGCGGCAACCGAGGCGGACTGGCGCACGGAATATCTGGAGGCGATCATTTCAGCGAAGCTGGTGGATGACGTCGCCGGGGCGATCGCCCATATCGAACATTATTCCTCCCATCACACCGATGCGATCGTGGCGGAGGATGCGGCAGTGGTGGAGCGGTTCTTCAACGAAATCGATTCCGCCATCCTGCTTCACAACGCCTCGACGCAATTCGCTGATGGAGGCGAGTTTGGAATGGGGGCCGAGATCGGCATCGCCACCGGCAAGATGCATGCGCGCGGGCCGGTCGGTGTCGAGCAACTGACCTCGTTCAAATATCGCGTCCGCGGCTCCGGCCAGATCCGGCCTTGAAGACGGGAGCGTGGACCTCCCCCGACGTGCCCGCGCGCTATCTTCGTATCCCTCGCGCTACGCCCGGCATGGCGGTCGGGCTTTTCGGCGGCTCGTTCAATCCCCCGCATGCGGGGCATGCGCTGGTTTCGGAGATCGCCTTGCGGCGCATGCGGCTCGACCAGATCTGGTGGGTCGTCTCGCCCGGCAACCCGCTGAAGGACAAGCGCGAGCTTGCCCCGCTCGAAGACCGCATCCGGCTCTGCGAAGGCATGAATTCCGACAGGCGCGTCAGGGTGACCGCTTTCGAGGCGTCGCATAACATCCGCTATACGGCCGACACGCTGGCGCTGGTGAAGAGCCGCAATCCGGGCGTCGATTTCGTCTGGATCATGGGCGCCGACAGTCTGCGCGACTTCCACCGCTGGCAGCGCTGGCGCGAGATCGCGCTGACGTTCCCGATCGCGGTCGTGGATCGCCCGGGTTCGACGCTGTCCTTCCTGTCCTCGGTCATGGCCAAGACGTTCGACTACGCCCGCGTCGACGAACGGAGAGCCTTCCTGCTCGCGCGCATGAAGCCGCCGGCATGGACTTTTATCCACGGCCCGCGTTCCTCGCTCTCATCCACCGCCATCCGCAATGGGCACGAGAAGGAAAGCGATCGGTAGGCCGTTGGCCATTCTCCTTTGATCCAGAACATCCAATCCGCCGGTCCACCGCCGTCGTGTCGCTTTTACGGGCGTTGAATCAGGGATTTGCGGCAGGATAGGGCGATGACGCTTCCCGATTACAAATCCTTTCCGGACGAATTCGGCCTGCGCCATAGCGAGCCGCCGGCGCCGATGCTTGCGATAGCGAGCGTAATCGTCGCCATGGGTCTGGTCGCGGTCGGGAACGGCCTGCTCTTCGCCTACATTCCGGTGCGCCTCGGCGCCGATGGCTTTTCCCCGACATGGGCAGGCGCGATCCTCACAGGATTGTCCGCTGGCGGCATGGCCGGTTGCCTGCTGACCGGGCCGCTCGTCCGCCGCGTCGGCCATGCGCGCGCCTTCATGGCCTTTGGAGCGATGATCATCCTCTCCAACGCGGCGGTAGCGGTCGGGGCGCATCCGCTCGTCTGGCTCGCCGCGCGTGCGCTTTACGGCTTTGCCATCAACGGCTTGTTCATCGTCGCGCAAAGCTGGCTGAACGACGCCGTGGAAAACAGCATCCGCGGCCGGGTCATGGCGGCCTTTTACGTCGCTTACGAAGTCGGGCTAGGGCTGGGAAGCCTCTCCCTGCAATTTATCCATCTCGAAACGGCCGCAGCGCCGATGATCGGCATCATCTTCGCCGCGCTGTCGATACTGCCGGTGGGAATGACACGTCTGAGGCCGCCAAAGGCGCCGGAAAAAGCGTCAGTGGCGCTCGTCCGCGCGTGGAAAATATCGCCCGTCGGGATTGCGGGCATGCTCGCCGTCGGCGGCCTGTCCATGCTGGTGTGGGGCTTCGCGCCGATCCACGCCACGGCGATCGGGTTTTCGCAGGCGGAAGTCGCGACGCTGCTCTTCGCCATGCCGGCCGGAACGCTTTTCATGCAGATCCCGCTCGGCTGGATTTCCGATAGGACGGATCGCCGGCTTGTCATCATCGCGACAGCGGTTCTGGTCATCATCGGAGGCTTCGCCGCCAGCAGCGCGGACGGCAAGTCGTTCGCCCTCATGCTCGTCATTTATCTTTTCTGGAGCGGGGCGACGGAATCGATCTATTCGCTGTCGAGCGCCCATGCGAACGACCGTGCGGAAAAGGACGATCTCGTTACGCTGGCGAGCACGATGCTTTTTTCATGGTCGCTTTCCGGCACCGTGGTGCCGGCGGTCGCAACTGCGCTGATGGCGGTCTGGGGAACGGATGTCTTCATGTATCTGGCGATCGTGATCGCCGGCATCTTCTCCCTCTTCGTCGCCTGGCGGGCAGTTCGGACGCAGCCGGCTGAAAGCGCGTCGAGTTTCCCGCCCATGACCGCGCAGGCGCCGTTGCCCGTCGAACTCGCCTTTACCGGCGATGAGCCGAGGCCGGCGGCAAACGAGAACCGGCCGGAAGACGAAAGCTGACCGGAGAAGACAGTATACTTCATGAAAGACATAAGGCATTCGATCGGCTGTCTTGAAACTGTCAGTAGAGTCTGCCTATGTTTAGGTTGGTGCCGATGAATCGGCATCTTGGCTTGTTCTTGTTCTGAAAGGGAAAACGCTGAGAACAGCACTCACGAAGAAGGCGGATTTCGCGCCTTCGCCGGCCGTGACGAGCCGCAACGACCCGTCCTTGGCCCTCAAAACGGTTCTTGACAGTCTCGAAGACTCCAAGGCCGAAGACATCGTCTCCATCGACATCCGGAAAAAGTCCAGTCTCGGCGACTATATGGTGGTTGCGTCCGGTCGATCGCATCGCCATGTCGCGGCCGTGGCCGACAACCTCCTGAAGGTGCTGAAGGAAAACGGCGCGCCCGCGCGCGTCGAAGGTCTCTCCGGCGCCGACTGGGTGCTGATCGACGCCGGCGACGTTATCGTCCATGTCTTTCGGCCCGAAATCCGCGATTTCTACGGGCTGGAAAAGATGTGGCAGGCGCCGGACCTCGAGGAAGAAACGCTTCATTGAATGTTCGCCGGCCGGTGCGAGAGTTGATCCCCCTCCGGGGTCATTCTCGCAATTGTCCTGGCCGGATGAACTGACAGGCGGACGATGCGGGTTGTGGTTCACGCGGTGGGCCGGATGAAAGCCGGCCCCGAGAGAGAGCTTGCGCAGCGCTATTTCGACCGCTTCGGCAGGAGCGGCGGCGCGGTCGGGCTTGAGTTTGCAGGCGTGATCGAGACGCCGGAAGGACGCGCTTCAGACGCGACTTCGCGGAAGGCTGAGGAAGCCGGGAAAATTCTCGCTCACGTCGATGACAATTCGGTGCTGGTGCTTCTCGACGAAAGGGGGAAATCCCTCTCATCGGAAGATTTCGCGGCGCGTATCGCACGCTACCGGGACGATGGACGCAAAAGCCTCCTGTTCTCGATTGGCGGTCCGGACGGACATGATGCCGCCCTGCGCGGCAAAGCCGATCTCGTCCTTTCCTTCGGTACGGCGACATGGCCGCATCAGTTGGTCCGCGTTATGCTGGCCGAGCAGCTTTACCGGGTTTCCACCATCCTTGCCGGCCATCCCTATCACCGGGCGTAATCGGGAGCCTGATGCTTCATCTTAGCATTGTGGACGCGCATAGAGCGTTACGCAGATTGGATGGAGACACCAGTCGCCGGATCAGGTCAGCAATCGGAAGCAAGCGGCTTCAGCCGCAATAGGGCTGGCGATGGCCGCCGTGATAGGGGCGGACCAGCGCCTCGCTGAGAAGCGCAGGGCCGATGTCGTCGCCGGAAGGCGTCTTCACGTCGGCGAGAACCCGGCCGTAATATTTGCCGCCGCCGATATTGGAGATCAAAACGGAATCGCCACCGAGAAGCTGGATCAGCCGATCGCGCGCCCTTTCGGCCGCGGCCCGTTCGGCCAGGCAGCGGCTATGGATCTCAGGCGCATCGATACCGCGAATCCTGATGCTGACCTCTACCGTCTCTCCCGGCCAGACATGGGCGTCTGCAACGAAAGTGTCGCCATCGATGACGCGCAGGATCGTCGCCCAGACCGGGCCTGCGACGACTTCCCGCGCGCTGGCGGGCATCGTGCCCAGAAGGCCGAGGAATGTCGGAGCCAACCAGCACGCAACCCGAAACGAAAAGGAATCATGCCTCATGGGAGAGGTATTTATTCCTATTTTGGGATTCGTTCAAGCGCTGTCGGTTGGTGCGCATCCTTTGGATGCGTCAGAAATCAGTCGCGAGGCCCTTTACTTCCCAATCGCCATAGCGGACGGGTTCATTGCCGCCCCTGCCGCCGATTTCGCGGGGGAGGGCGGCTTCCCTGCGCCGGTATTCCGCCCGCCTTGCTTCGGCCTCGGCTAGGGCGCGCTCAGCGGCGGGAGAGAGAATCCGCTTTTGCCCTTTCTCGTTCGTCAGGTCGGCTTGCGGCTTGGTTTCCATCCCATGGCCCGCTTCGTTATTGAAAGCAAATGCGCTCTTCCCCATCATATAGAGGAATTTCGCCGGAAACGACATCCGCCGGCCCGACGCCGAGGTCAAGATGAACACCATCCGAACAGCCATGCTGCTTGCCTTCATGACGGCTCTGTTTATGGGGGTCGGTTATCTGATCGGCGGTTCCAGCGGAATGGTGATCGCCTTTGTCATCGCGGCCGGCATGAACCTCTTCAGCTACTGGAACGCCGACAAGATGGTGCTGTCGATGTATGGCGCCAGGGAAGTCGACGAACGCAGCGCGCCGGACTATTACGGCATCGTGAAGCAATTGGCCGCGCGGGCGGGATTGCCGATGCCGCGGGTTTTCATCATCGACAGCCCGCAGCCCAATGCCTTCGCCACCGGCCGCAATCCGCAGAATGCGGCCGTCGCCGCTTCGACAGGCCTGCTCCAGCGGCTTTCGCATGAAGAGCTTGCCGGCGTGATGGCGCATGAACTCTCGCATGTGCAACACCGCGACACGCTGACCATGACGATCACCGCGACGCTTGCCGGCGCGATCTCGATGCTCGGCAATTTCGCCTTTTTCTTCGGCGGCAATCGCGACAACAACAATCCTTTTGGGTTCGTCGGCGTGCTGGTCGCGATGATCGTGGCGCCGCTCGCGGCGATGCTGGTGCAGATGGCGATCAGCCGCACGCGCGAATATTCCGCCGACCGGCGCGGCGCCGAGATTTGCGGCAATCCGCTCTGGCTGGCCTCGGCGCTCAAGAAGATCGAGCAGGCGGCTACGGCCGTGCCCAACATGCAGGCGGAGCGGCATCCCGCGACGGCGCATCTCTTCATCATCAATCCGCTATCCGGCGAGCGGATGGATAATCTGTTCTCGACTCACCCGAATACGGAAAACCGCATCGCTGCGCTGGAGGCGATGGCCTCCCGGATGGGTGCGACAGGCTTGCCACGCGAGCCAGCCTCTCCCTTCACCGCCGAGGAGCAACCGGCCCCGAGAAGCCAGGGACCATGGGACGGCGCGCGCGGCAATCCGTGGCGGCGCAGCCCATCTGGCCCAAAAGGTCTCACCAAGGGTCCGTGGTCCTGATGGATGCCGCGCGAAGCCGCGAACAAAGGCGCCGGAAATCGATCCAATCCCAGAACATCGAAGCGCCCGGACTGGCGCCGCGGAAGGCTGCCATCCGGCTCCTCGGAGCGATCGTCGATGCCCGCACGTCGCTCGATGGGCTGACTGATCCCGAACATGGCCATCCGCAATTTCTCGCGCTCGATGGGCGCGACCGGTCGCTGCTACGCGCCATTCTCGTCACCGCGCTTCGCTATCGGATCACGATCGGCCGGATGATCGAGCGCCATCTGGAGAGACCGCTTCCGGCCAATGCCCGCAGCCTCGCGCATATCCTTCATGTCGGCGCCACGCAGATTCTTTTTCTAGACGTTCCGGACAGCGCAGCGGTCGATCTCGCCGTCGCCTGTGCCAAGTCCGACCCGAGGACCGTTCGTTTTGCGGGGCTCGTAAATGCGGTCTTGCGGAATGTGGCCCGGAGCAAGGGCGATCTTGCGCAAATTCTTCGCGAGACAGTGGATGCGCCCGCCTGGTTTCACGAGCGTCTTGTCGCCGCCTATGGCGCGGATAGGACTGCGGCAATCCTGGCGATGCACCGGATCGAGACGCCGACCGATTTCTCGGTCAAATCGGATGCCGAAGGCTGGGCTGAAAAACTCTATGGTCGCGTCCTCCCCACCGGGTCCGTACGTGTCGCCCGATTGCAGGCGGCTGTGCCGGACTTGCCGGGTTTCAACGAGGGCGCCTGGTGGGTTCAGGACGCCGCCGCCGCGCTGCCGGCCCGTCTGCTTGGGGATATTAGGGGTCTGAACATCGCCGATCTTTGCGCCGCCCCCGGAGGCAAGACGGCGCAACTCGTGCTCGCCGGCGCGGAGGTCACGGCTCTCGATATCTCGGCAAGCCGGCTGAAACGCTTGCAGAGGAATTTAGCGCGCCTTGGCCTGAAGGCCGCGACTGTCGCGGCGGATATCCGGACCTACAAGCCTGCTGAGCCTTTCGACGTTGTCCTGCTCGATGCGCCCTGCTCGTCCACGGGGACGGTGCGGAGGCATCCGGACGTCCCGTGGACGAAATCGCCGGAGGATATCGTCAAGCTCGCCGGTCTCCAGCGCGAATTGCTGGACAAAGCGGCCGCGCTGGTCCGCCCCGGAGGGCGGATCGTCTTTTCCAATTGCTCGCTCGATCCGCTCGAGGGCGAGGATCTCGTGCGCGCTTTCATCGATGATCGAAAGGATATCCGGCTCGACCCAATCCACCACGCCGAATTGCCCGCGATAGCCGCGTCGATAACGCCGGAGGGATGGTTGCGCACCACGCCCGCCGACCTCGATATGGGAACGCCGGAATTTTCCGGGCTCGACGGATTCTTCGCCGCCCGTTTCCGTAAAGCCGGCTGAATCGGGATCGCACTTTATCCCCAGCCCCTATTACACCCTTCGCACGCAATTTTGAATCATCTAGACTCTGCGAGCGGAGGAGCGGGGCCTTCGGACCATTAGTTGTGCGATTGGATGAAGGCCGGTCTCCGCCTTCTGCGATCGTATCAGGAGGTGCGGCTTTTGCCGGTTGAAAGGGGACATGCGCCGCATCTCTGGGTGCTACTGGCGCGGGAATTGTGGCGGCGGGTGCGCAGGCGATTGCGTGCGGGACCTGTCTATCGCTGGCGCTATTCGGGTCGCACGCCCGAGCGCGTCCTCATCGCTCCCCCGGACCTCAGGCTCGCCGACCCGCAGATCGCGACGGAAATCTATCACGGCCGCTTTCCCTTCGCCGGCCACGTCGTGGAAACGGCGGGGCGCTCGCCCTTCTCGATCAACGTTGCGAACAGGGCATGGGAGGAGACCCTCCACGGCTTCGGCTGGCTGCGCCATATGCAGGCCGCCGACACGGAGCTTGCCGCCGCAAATGCGCGCGCGCTGGTTTCCGACTGGATCAGCGTTCATGGCGGCCGGATTTCTGGAAGAGCCTGGGAGCCATCCGTCGCCGCGCGGCGCATCATCTCATGGCTGCAACATTCGTCGATTGTACTGCAAGGCGCGGAACTGCCGTTCTATCGGTCCTTCCTCAAGCATTTGGCGGTACAGATTCGTTATATGCGCACCATGGCGCCCGAAATGACGGAAGGCGAGGCGCGGCTTCGCGCTCGCATCGCGCTCGCCTTTGCCGCGCTGTCCCTGCCGGCCCCGCCTTCCGCCTTGCGTTCGGCGACGCGCAATCTCGCAGCCGAACTCGATCGCCAAATCCTCCCCGACGGCGGCCATATATCACGAAATCCCGCTGCTTTGCTCGAACTCCTGGCCGATCTGCTACCGCTCAGGGAAACCTATGCCAATCAGGCGGAAGCACCGCCGAACGAGCTTATCGGCGCGATCGAACGCATGCTTCCGGCATTGCGTTTCTTCAGGCATCAGGAAGGCAGCCTCGCGCGGTTCAACGGCGCCGGCCTGACGCCGCATGACCGGGTCGCAGCGATCCTCCACCATGACGATACAGGCGGCGCGCCGCTCCTGCATGCGCCGCATTCAGGCTATGAGAGGCTTGCGGCCGGCGGCACGACGGTGATCGCCGACACCGGCCTGCCGCCGCCATGGGAGGTTTCGCGCGAAGCGCATGCGGGCTGCCTGTCCTTCGAGATGTCGTCGGGGCGTCACCAGTTCATCGTCAATGCCGGCGTCGACGATTTCGGCCCGGATGAATTTCGTCCCCTCGCAAGGGCGACGGCGGCGCATTCGACGGCGACGATCAACGATGCGTCGTCGTGCCGGTTTGAATTCTCGCCGCGCCTGCAGACAATCCTCGGCTCGCCATTGATCAGCGGACCGCGTCAGGTGAGTTCCGTGCGCACCGATCGGGCAGAGAGGCAGGGGTTTATCGCCAGCCATGACGGCTATCTCTCCCGCTTCGGCCTTTTCCACGAGCGTGAGCTGAGCCTGTCCGCGGATGGCAATGTTCTCGAAGGGGCCGACCGCCTTCTACAGCCGGATGGCGGGCAAAAACGGTTCGGCGGTCAAAACGATCTCGTCACCATTCGCTTTCATCTCCACCCGGAGATCGACCTCTACCAGGACCGGGAGAACAGGCTGATGCTGAAGCCGCCATCGGGTGAGGCGTGGACGTTCCTGTGTCCGGTGCTGGAAGCACGCGTGGAAGAGACGCTTTTCTTCGCCGGTCTGGCAGGCGCCGCACGCAGCCGCCAGATCGTGCTTTCATGCCGTGCGGCCGAAATGCCGGAAATCCGCTGGCGCTTCACGCGCCTTAAGTGACATCGAATGTTGTGTTGATTCCTCTTGTTGCTGTGTTAGGTGCGGATTCTCGCCTTTTTCGTCAGGAGACCGTGCGATGGCTGTCGCTTCAAAGAACATTCCCGCTCCCGATCTTCTGCCCGTCCGCAGGGCGCTTCTTTCCGTTTCGGACAAGGCTGGCCTCGTCGAACTGGCGCAGAAACTCGCCCACGCGGGCGTGGAACTGGTTTCGACGGGCGGCACGGCCAAAGCGATGGCCGATGCCGGGGTCGCCGTGCGCGACGTTTCGAGCCTTACCGGTTTTCCCGAGATCATGGATGGGCGCGTCAAGACGCTTCATCCTTCCGTTCATGGCGGGTTGCTCGCCGTCCGTGACGATCCGGAACACGCTGAGGCCATGGAGGTGCATGGCATTGCGGGCATCGATCTTCTCGTCGTCAATCTCTACCCGTTCGAGGAGGTGCGGTTTTCGGGCGGAGCCTATCAAGAGGTGGTGGAGAACATCGATATAGGCGGGCCGGCCATGATCCGCGCCGCCGCCAAGAACCATGCCTATGTCGCCGTCGTCACAGACCCCGCCGACTACGAATCCGTGCTGAACGCGCTGGAGGTGAATATGGGCAGCCTCTCCTTTGACTTTCGGCAGCGGCTCGCGGCGAAAGCCTTTGCGCGAACCGCCGCCTACGACGCAGCGATTTCGGGCTGGTTCGCCGAAGCCCTCGCGATCGAACACCCGACATGGCGGGCATTTGGCGGGAAGCTGGAAACGATCATGCGTTATGGCGAAAATCCGCATCAGTCGGCCGGCTTCTACCTGACAGGGGAGAAGCGGGCCGGCGTGTCGACGGCACGCCAAATCCAGGGCAAGCAGCTCTCCTACAACAACATCAACGATACAGACGCGGCTTTCGAACTTATTGGCGAGTTCGATGCGGCGAAAAGCGCGGCTGTCGCCATTATCAAACATGCCAATCCGTGTGGGGTCGCCGAGGGCGAGAATCTGAAAGACGCGTATCTGAAGGCGCTCAGATGCGATCCCGTCTCGGCCTTTGGCGGCATTGTCGCTCTCAACCGTGCACTCGACGCGGAAGCGGCGGCCGAGATCGTCAAGATATTCACCGAGGTCATCATCGCGCCGGACGCGACGGACGAGGCGAAAGCGATCATCGCGGCGAAGAAGAATCTGCGGCTGCTGGTGACGGGAGGTCTGCCGGATCCGCGCGCCGCCGGCCTGATTGCCAAAACCGTCGCGGGGGGGCTTCTCGTTCAGTCGCGCGACAATGCCGTTATCGACGACCTGGACCTCAGGGTCGTCACAAGGCGCTCGCCGACGGCCGCTGAATATGCCGATCTCCGCTTCGCCTTTCGCGTCGCCAAGCACGTCAAGTCGAACGCGATCGTGTATGCCAGGGAGGGCGCGACGGTCGGTATCGGCGCCGGCCAGATGAGCCGCGTGGATTCCTCACGCATCGCAGCGGTAAAGGCCGGTGAGGCGGCCCGCACTGCCGGACTTGCGGAAACACTGGCGAAGGGCAGCGTCGTCGCTTCCGATGCGTTCTTTCCGTTCGCCGACGGACTTCTCCAGGCGATCGAGGCCGGCGCGACGGCCGTCATCCAACCGGGCGGCTCGGTCAATGACGCCGATGTCATCGCTGCCGCGGATGAGCACGATATCGCGATGGTTTTTACCGGCATTCGTCATTTCAGGCACTGAGCCCGGCTTCACCGCGCTCCAACCGATCAGGCTTCGTTGGCGTTATCCTTAACCGCAGCTTAACCACCATGGTTAATACTGCTTTCGATGTCCGGCTTTGGACAAAGGGTTTGGGAGTAAGGATCATGCATCTTCTGGCGCGCGCGGCCGCTGCGACCGCTCTCGGCCTTTTCGTCTGCTCGCCTGCGATGGCCGCGGACTATGAGCCGATCCTCGTGCAGCAGGCGCCCGAGGTGCCGGTCGAGGTCGGAACAGGATGGTATCTCCGGGGCGATCTCGGCTACGAGCTGAACAAGAGCTTCAAGGACGTCAATTTTACTACCACCACGGACAGTTTCAGCGACCACGAGAGCCGGTTTACCGGCAGCGTCGGATTCGGCTACCACTTCACCGATTGGCTGCGCGCCGATCTCAATCTCGGCTATTTGCCGGGCAACAAGGTGAAAGCCAGCTATAATGACGGGATCACCGATGCGGCAAGTAGTGTCGACAATAGCGCCTGGTATGCCATGGCGAACGTCTATGCCGACCTCGGCACCTATATGGGCCTCACGCCTTATATCGGCGCCGGCGCCGGCGTGCTGAGGAGCAACCCCCAAGTTTCAGGCCACAATATCGATCCGAGCGGATCGCTTTATTTCTCCAACCATTCGCCGGATTATTCCTTCGCCTATACGCTCGATGCCGGATTGAGCTATCGCATGACCCAAAACGTCTCGCTCGATCTCGGCTACCAATATCTCTCCGCGCCCGACGCGAAGGTCGCCCAAGCGGACGATTTTACCGGCTATACGATCAAGAAGGGTATTCACTACCATCAGATCCGGGTGGGGCTCCGCTACGATCTGTGGTGATCGGAAAGCATTTGGCGGATATTCACAAAGCGGGCGAAGCGTCCGCTTTTGCATGTTTGCGGACCATGTCATCCGAATGTTCCGCAAGCGACAGAAAGTTTCCTCTTGACGCCGGTCGCCTGAAAGCCTATCGCCCCCAGCGGGCCACCCCTCCCCAACGAGGGGCGTGCTATCTGGAAGGATAGGAAACAAAATGACGACTCTCCCCATGCCGGATTTGCGTCCGGCCAATCCCAATTTTTCATCTGGTCCCTGTGCAAAACGTCCCGGCTGGTCGCCTGACGCTCTGCGCGACGCCGCTCTTGGCCGTTCCCATCGCGCCAAGATCGGCAAGACAAAGCTCGCCCAGGCGATCGACCTGACGCGCGAGGTGCTTCAGGTTCCCGCCGACTACCGCATCGGCATCGTGCCGGCTTCCGATACCGGAGCAGTCGAAATGGCGCTCTGGTCGCTGCTCGGCGCCCGGGGCGTCGACATGGTGGCTTGGGAAAGCTTCGGCGGCGGCTGGGTCACGGACGTCGCCAAACAGTTGAAACTCGCCGATGCCCGCATCATCGACGCGCCTTATGGCGAACTGCCGGATCTCTCGAAAGTCGATTTCGATCGCGACGTGGTCTTCACCTGGAACGGCACGACCTCCGGCGTGCGCGTGCCGAATGCCGACTTCATTCCAGCCGAGCGCAAGGGGTTGACGATCTGCGACGCCACCTCCGCGGCTTTCGCGCAGCGGCTCGATTTCAGGAAACTCGATGTCGTCACCTTCTCCTGGCAGAAGGTGCTGGGCGGCGAGGCGGCGCACGGCATGCTGATCCTGTCGCCGCGTGCCGTCGAGCGTCTGGAAAACTATACGCCGGCCTGGCCGCTGCCCAAGATCTTCCGCCTGACCAAGGGCGGCAAGCTAATCGACGGCATCTTCAAGGGCGAGACCATCAACACGCCCTCCATGCTCTGCGTCGAGGATTATATCGACGCGCTGTCATGGGCGAAATCAATTGGCGGGCTTGACGCGCTCATTGCGCGCGCCGACGCGAATTTCGCCATCATCGACCGTTTCGTCGCGCAGTCGTCGTGGCTCGGCCATCTGGCGGCGAAGCCCGAGACCCGCTCCAATACGTCGGTCTGCCTTTCGATCGTCGATCCGGAGGTGGTCGCGATGGGCGCCGAGGCGCAGGCTGCGGTGGCGAAGGGCATTGCCGCAGCGCTCGACAAGGAAGGCGTCGCCTATGACATCGGCGCCTATCGCGACGCCCCTGCCGGCCTTCGGATCTGGTGCGGCGCGACGGTCGAGACGTCCGACGTCGAAGCGTTGATGCCCTGGCTCGACTGGGCGTTCGCCCGGGAAAAAGCCGTGCTGAAGGCAGCCGCCTAGCGTCGTCTTTCCCTCCCCCTCGAGGGGAGGGTCGCCGGACGCAGTCCGGCCGGGTGGGGTCATCCCACCTGCTCGATTCCGAAAAAGATGAGGCCCAGTACGGCCGCAACAACCCCACCCGGTCGCTTCGCGACCACCCTCCCTTCAAGGGGGGAGGGAAAAGCGCCAAGGAATCCACCCATGCCTCGTGTACTCGTCTCCGACCAGCTTTCACCAACCGCCGTACAGATCTTCAAGGATCGCGGCGTCGAGGTCGATTACCAGCCCGATCTCGGCAAGGACAAGGAGAAGCTCCTCTCCGTCATCGATAAATATGACGGTCTTGCCATTCGCTCCGCCACGAAGGTGACGGAAAAGCTCATCGCCGCGGCGACCAATCTGAAGGTCATTGGCCGCGCCGGCATCGGCGTCGACAATGTCGATATCCCCGCCGCAAGCCGCAAGGGCATCATCGTGATGAACACGCCCTTCGGCAATTCGATAACGACGGCGGAACATGCCGTCGCGATGATGTTCGCGCTCGCGCGCCAGCTTCCGGAAGCGGACTTCTCCACCCGCGCCGGCAAATGGGAAAAGAACCGCTTCATGGGCGTCGAGATCACCGGCAAGGTGCTCGGCATCATAGGCTGCGGCAATATCGGCTCGATCGTCGCGGCGCGCGCGGTCGGGCTCAAGATGCGTGTGATTGCCTTTGACCCGTTCCTTTCCGAGGAACGGGCATCGCAGCTCGGCGTCGAGAAGGTCGAACTCGACGATCTCCTCGCCCGCGCCGATTTCATCACGCTGCATACGCCGCTCACGGACCGCACGCGCAACATTATCGACGCCGAGGCGATCGGCAAGATGAAGGACGGGGTCAGGATCATCAATTGCGCTCGTGGGGGCCTCGTCGTCGAGGCCGATCTGGTTGCTGCGTTGAAGACGGGCAAGGTCGCCGGCGCGGCGATCGACGTCTTCCAAGTCGAGCCCGCGACGGAAAACCCGCTCTTCAGCCTGCCGAATGTCGTCTGCACCCCCCATCTCGGCGCCGCCACGACCGAAGCGCAGGAGAATGTCGCTTTGCAGGTCGCCGAGCAGATGGCGGACTATCTGGTCAAGGGCGCGGTCTCGAACGCCATCAACATGCCGTCGATCACGGCGGAAGAAGCGCCAAGACTGAAGCCTTTCGTCAAACTCGCCGAGGTGCTGGGCGCATTCGTCGGGCAGGTCACGGAAGAGCCGATCGAGGAAGTCGAAATCTTGTTCGACGGTTCGACGGCGGCGATGAACACCAAGGCGCTGGTCAGCGCGGCGCTCGCCGGCCTGATCCGGCCGCAGGTCGCCGACGTCAATATGGTTTCCGCGCCGATCATGGCGAAGGAGCGCGGCGTCATCCTGTCGGAGGTGAAGCGTGACAAGTCGGGCGTGTTCGACGGCTACATCAAGCTTACCGTCAAGACGGCGAAGCAGACCCGCGCCATCGCCGGCACCTGCTTTTCTGACCACAAGCCGCGCTTCATCCAGATCAAGGGCATCAATCTCGATGCCGAGGTCGGCGAACACATGCTTTATACGACGAACGCCGATGCGCCCGGCATTATCGGCCTGCTTGGAACGGTCTGCGGCAAGAACGGCGTCAACATTGCCAATTTCGCGCTCGGCCGCGACAGGCCGGGCGGCGACGCCATCGCGCTTCTTTATCTCGATGCGCCGTTCCCCGAGAACGTGCTGGCGGAAGTGCGGGCGCATCCGACGATCCAGTCGGCGAAGCCGCTCCGGTTCGATATATCCGCCATGTGATCTGTAGGGAAAAGATGTTGATCGGAGGCGGTAGTTTTGCCGCCTCCTTCCCTTTGCGGATTGCAATCAGGCCGCGCGTTTGCGACCACTCGTCTCCGCCATCCAGATGCCGCCAAGAACGAGGGCCAGCGCAATTCCCTGGTAGAGGTGAAAGCTTTCGCCGAGGATGAGGACGGAAAGCAAGGTGCCGAAGATAGGCACCAGGTTGATGAAGATGCCGGCACGATTCGGGCCGATCAGCTCGATGCCGCGGATGAAGAAAACCTGCGAAACGGCGGACACAATGAAGGCCGTATAGGCGATAAGAAGCCATCCTTCGAGATCGGGATAGATGGCGTTTGACGAGGCAATTTCCCATAGGGCGAAGGGCGTCGCCGTAAGCAGCGACGAGCCGGTGAAGACCAGTATCAGGCTTTGCCATTGAATATTCGGCTTCAGCCGCAGGCCGACGGAATAAAAACTATAGAGAATAACCGCGATCAACATGATCGCATCGCCGAAATTCAATTGCAGCGTCATCAATTGCAGCGGATCGCCGTGGGCGGCCGTCAGGACCACGCCGACGATCGTGACGAGGGCGCCGACGAGTTGGGCCCAACTGGCCCGCATCCGGAACAGGAAGAAATTGATGAGGATGATCAGCACGGGCATGCCGGCCTGCTCGATCGAGACGTTGATGGCGGTGGTGTAGTTCAGCGCGGTGTAGAAAATGACGTTGAAAAGCGTGAAGCCACATGCACCCAGCACCGAGAGCTTCAGGAGATGGGGCCGCACAACCGGCCAGTCCTCCCGCAGCGGCCTCCAAGCGACAGGCAGTAGAACGAGGAAGGCGAGCAACCAGCGGAAAAAGACCAGGATCATCGGGGAAACGTGGCCGACGGCCATTTTGCCGGCGATCGAATTGCCGCCCCACATCAATGTCGTCAATACAAGTAGGATATAGGCGGTCGTCGCCATCGGCGTCCCCTGAATCATTTGCCAAATCGCGGCGCGGCGGGGAGTGAGGAATATGCGTTTCATACAATGCGGTAAATGGACCAGGTTTGATGAACCAATTACCGCTTCCTGCATGCCTTTTCTGACGGATTCCTGAGCGCTGGCCGTCAAATCGTCACGATCACCCGGCCAAGAGGGGTCGCTAAGTGCATTTGCCGAGGCTATAGAGGCATTTTTCAGCCAACGCCGATGCAGCAAGAGGAAACGTCAATGGCCAATGTGGTAGTCGTCGGCTCGCAGTGGGGCGACGAGGGAAAAGGCAAGATCGTCGATTGGCTGTCGGAGCGCGCCGAAGTCGTGGTCCGATTCCAGGGCGGCCATAATGCCGGCCATACGCTGGTCGTCGATGGGACGAGCTATAAACTGTCGCTCTTGCCCTCCGGCGTAGTGCGGCCGGGCAAATTGTCGATCATCGGCAATGGCGTCGTTTTCGATCCACACGCCTTCGTGGCGGAACTCGGGCGGCTTGCGGAGCAGGGAATCGTGGTGACACCCGATTGCCTGAAAATCGCCGAAAACACCTCGCTTATCCTGTCGCTGCATCGCGAGCTGGACGGTTTTCGCGAAGATGCCGCCTCGAATTCGGGCGCTAAGATCGGAACCACCCGCCGGGGCATCGGTCCGGCTTATGAGGATAAGGTGGGGCGCCGGGCGATCCGGGTCATGGATTTGGCGGATCTGGACACATTGGCAGTCAAGGTCGACCGGCTTCTGACGCACCACAACGCCTTGCGGCGCGGATTGGGTCATCCGGAAGTCGCGCACGAAACCATTATGGAGGAACTGACATCCGTCGCCGATCGCATCCTTCCTTATATGGACCGCGTCTGGAAAGTGCTCGACGACAGACGCCGCGCCGGGGCGCGCATCCTGTTCGAAGGCGCGCAGGGGACGCTCCTTGACATCGACCATGGCACCTATCCCTTCGTGACGTCATCGAACACGGTCGCGGGCCAGGCGGCCCCGGGCTCGGGACTGGGGCCTGGAGCGATCGGCTATGTGCTCGGCATCACCAAAGCCTACACGACGCGGGTCGGCGAGGGACCGTTCCCGACCGAACAGAAAAACGAGATCGGACAGTTCCTCGGCGAGCATGGCCACGAATTCGGCACTGTTACCGGACGCAAGCGCCGCTGCGGCTGGTTCGACGCGGTTCTCGTGCGCCAGGCGGTGGCAGTGAACGGCCTCAACGGCATCGCCTTGACCAAGCTTGACGTGCTCGATGGTTTGAAGGAAATCAAGGTCTGTACGGGGTACCGCCTGGGCGGCGAACTGATCGACTATCTGCCGGCCGCGCAAGGAGCGCAAACCGCCGTCGATCCCGTCTATGAGACATTGGAAGGTTGGCAGGGGACGACCCGCGGCGCGCGCAGTTGGAACGATCTGCCGGCATACGCAGTGAAATATGTGCGCTACATCGAGGAACTGATCGGCGCTCCCGTTGCGCTGTTGTCGACCAGTCCGGAGCGGGAAGACACCATACTTGTGACTGACCCTTTTCAAGACTAACGTCGCGGCCGACCGAGCGCTCCGCAGCAGGCGGAATAGAAAGCACAAGGAAGAATGGCAGATTTCGTTGCGGTCCTGAAGAAGACCATCGATGGTCTCGGCGAGACCACGCCTGAGACGCGAAAGAAAGTCTATGACAAGGCGCGCGCCACGATCGCGGCGAAGCTGGCGCAGATCGATCCGCCTCCTTCCGCAACCGCTGTGGAAAGGCAGAAAAAAGCGCTCGAGGATGCGATCTCTGTCATCGAAGCCGAATATGCGCCAAAGCCCGCAGCGCCCGAACCCGCCGACGAGTTGGATGAGTTTTTTGCAACGCTGACGGAGACGCCCGCCAGGGTCCGCGACGTCGAGCCCAAGAGGCCGGAGCCGGCGGTGGCCGGCGATCCCATACCCTCCGCGCTCGCCGTCCAAAAGCAGCCGCCGACGCACGAGGTGATGCCGTCGGGCCTTGCCGGCCCCGCCAGCATTCCTCCGGCTGAGGACGAGGACGAGGACGAATTCGACTTCCACCGTCCCGAGATGACGACGATGGCTTCGCCGCGCTACGAGGCGCCGCGGTCGCGCAGGCGATTCCGCGCCGGCGGTCTCATCGCGGCGCTCGTCGTGCTTCTGATCGTTGCAGCGGCCGCCTATGGCGGGTGGACGAAGCGCGAGCAACTGGCGGCCAAAATCGGCGTCGGCCTGCCGAAATTCGCGAAGGTCGAAAACAGTGGATCGAATGCCGCGAAGGTAGCTGCCGCGAAGCCTGCTTCGCAGCCATCTGCGGCAAGCGGACAGAAGACCGCGGCGCAGCAGCCGCCCGCTGCAAACCCCACGCCTCAGGCAAGCCAGCCGGCCAAGCCTGCGGAACCTGCCGCGCAGGCCGCGGCGCAAAAATTCACCGAGCGGCTCTTGCCGAACGGAACCGAGACGAATCCGGGACCGGGCGGCGGCGAAACGAAGATTGGCGAAGGGACGTCGGTGGCGGCGGCGACAACCCCGCCGGCGCAGGCTCAGCCGGACAAGGCGGCGCCCGCCGCGCCTACAGCGCCGCAGCCCGGCAATGCCGGCACTCCCGCAAACGAGACGGCGCAGATTCCCGTCGGCCAGCACGCGATCTTTTATGAGGAGCGTACGAACGCGGCGCAGGGTTCCGCACAGAACGGCAGTGTCGTCTGGTCGCTGGTCAAGGAGTCGCCGGGCGGCGATTCTCCACCGGAACCCGCCATCCGCGCGGAAGCGACCATTCCCGGCAAGGATGTGCAATTGCGCATGACCATCCGCCGCAACACCGACCAGACGCTTCCGGCAAGCCATATCGTCGAATTGATCTTCCTGACGCCTGACCATTTCGAAGGCGGAGGGATCGACAGCGTGCTTAGGATAGCCATGAAGGACTCGGAGCAGTCTCCAGGAAGTCCTCTACTTGGAATCCCCGCGAAGATCTCGGACGGATTCTTCCTGTTTGCCCTCAACAACGACAAGGCGTCCGTCGAGACCAACTTGAACCTGCTTCGGCAGCAAAGCTGGATCGACATCCCGATCGTCTACAAATCAGGCCGCCGCGCGCTGATTACGTTGGAAAAGGGTATTCCGGGAAACAAGGTTTTCGACGAGGCGCTGAAGGCCTGGGCGCAGATGCCGTCGACCAGCGGTTGAGATCGGCTGACGCTCTGTGCTGATGGCAGTTGCGGCGGAAATCTCGACCTCTCATCGAGGCGGCAGCAGGGAGCGGAGGAAAAAGCCCCCGCTTCCGACATTGAATGCCTCAGCCAATCTGCTGACCCGTCTTCTTCCAGTCCGCCAGGAAGGCCTCGAGCCCCTTGTCGGTGAGAGGATGCTTGACGAGCGCCTTCAGGACAGCCGGCGGCACTGTGGCGACGTCCGCCCCAAGCAGCGCCGCCTGCTTGACATGGTTGACCGTTCGGATCGATGCGGCAAGGATTTCGGTCTTGAAGTCGTAATTGTCATAGATCGTCCGGATTTCGGACACGATCTCCATGCCTTCCTCCGCCATGTCGTCGATGCGGCCGACGAAAGGAGAGATGAAGCTCGCGCCGGCCTTTGCGGCCAAAAGCGCCTGGGTCGCGGAAAAGCAAAGCGTGACGTTGACCATGCGGCCTTCCGAGCGGATCGCCTTACAGGCCTTCAATCCGTCGAGCGTCAGGGGCACCTTGATGGCGATATTGTCCGCGATCTTGGCGAGGATCTTCGCCTCCCGCATCATGCCTTCATAGTCGGTGGCGGTAACTTCCGCCGAAACCGGCCCTTTCACGATTTCGCAGATCTGCTTGGTGACGTCGAGGATCTTGCCGCCTGATTTCATGATCAGCGACGGGTTGGTGGTGACGCCGTCCACGAGCCCGAGATCGTTGAGTTCCTGGATTTCCTTCACGTCAGCCGTGTCGACAAAAAACTTCATGATGATCTCCTTGCGTCTTCCTGGCGGCAGCCAAGCCATTTTTCGCTCTCTCTTGATTTAGTGCAAAGTCGGGGCAAGGTCACGCAGCATGAGCGAAGATTCGCATCAAAAGAAAATCGTGCCGGTGCTGGTCCCGATGCCGGCGGATCGGCCCTATTCCTACGCGGTTCCCGATGGCGCGTCGGTCGAGCCGGGTTCGATCGTGCGCGTGCCGCTCGGCCCGAGGGAAGTGGCGGGCATCGTATGGGACGGCGAATGCGAGGGCATCGACCCGAAGAAGCTACGGCCGATCGCGGAGGTTTTCGACTGCCCGGCGCTCAAACCGGAGATGCGGCGCTTCATCGAATGGGTTTCCTCCTACACGCTTTCCCCGCCTGGGATGGTGGCGCGGATGGCGCTGCGCGCGCCGGCGGCCTTCGATCCGGAGCCGCCGGTGGAAGGCCTGCGCGTAACCAGAACGCCGCCAGACCGCATGACGGGTGCGCGAAGGCGCGTGCTCGATCTTGCCGGCGACGGTTTAGGCTGGACTCGCTCAGGCCTCGCCCATGCGGCAGGTGTCTCGGCAAGTGTCATCGATGGATTGCGTGCGCAGGGCGTCTTCGAAACGATCGAACTGCCTCCGCGGCCTGTCGTCGCGGCGCCCGTGGCCGGTTACGCGCAGCCCAAACTGACCTGTGATCAGAAAGAGGCCGCGGAAAGGCTTCGCGCTTCGGTCGCCGGCAAAGGTTTTGCCGTCAACCTTCTCGATGGAGTCACCGGGTCGGGAAAAACGGAGGTCTATTTCGAGGCAATCGCGGAAGCGCTGGATCGAGGGCGGCAGGTGCTCGTGCTGGTGCCGGAAATCGCGTTGACGCAGCAGTTCCTCGAGCGCTTCCAGGACCGGTTCGGGGCCAAGCCAGCCGAATGGCACTCCGATCTGACGCCACGTATGCGCGAGCGGGTGTGGCGGCAGGTGGCCGAAGGCGGTGTGCGCGTGGTCGCCGGCGCACGCTCGGCGCTGTTCCTGCCTTTCCGTGACCTCGGCCTGATCGTCGTCGATGAAGAACACGATCCGGCCTACAAGCAGGAGGACCGCGTCTTCTACAACGCCCGCGACATGGCGGTGGTGCGCGGCTCGATTGGCGGCTTTCCCGTCGTGCTGGCGTCTGCGACGCCTTCGATCGAGAGCAGGGTCAATGCCGAGCAGGGACGCTACCGGCGCCTCGCCCTGCCGGCGCGCTATGCCGACGCCGCGCTTCCCGACATCCATGCGATCGATATGCGACGGGCGCCGCCGGCAAGGGGCGGGTTCCTCTCACCGGTGCTTATCGAGCAGATAAACGGGACGCTTGCGCGCCAGGAACAATCGCTCCTTTTCCTCAATAGGCGCGGTTATGCGCCACTGACGCTCTGCCGTGTCTGCGGGCATCGGTTCCAATGTCCCAACTGTTCGAGCTGGCTGGTCGAACACCGCTTCCGCGGCCAACTCGTCTGCCATCATTGCGGCCATTCGGAACCGCGTCCCGAGGTATGCCCCGAATGCGGTACATTCGATCATCTGGCCGCCTGCGGCCCCGGCATCGAACGCATCGCCGAGGAGATCGACCAGCATTTTCCGGAGGCGCGGGTCATCGTCCTGTCGTCCGATTTGATGGGGGGCGTGAAGCGGCTGCGCCTCGAACTCGAAGCCGTCGCGAACGGCGACGCCGATATTGTCATCGGTACGCAACTTGTCGCCAAGGGGCATCATTTTCCGAACATGACGCTGGTCGGGGTGGTGGATGCGGATCTCGGTCTGGCGAATGGCGATCCGCGCGCGGCGGAACGAACTTTTCAACTGCTTTCGCAGGTGACGGGCCGCGCCGGCCGGACCGGCAAGCGCAGCCATGGCTTTCTCCAGACCTACCAGCCGGACCATCCGGTCATGCAGGCGATCGTTTCGGGCGACGCGGAGGCCTTCTATCGGCGCGAGATCGACGAGCGGCGGAAGACCGGCCTGCCGCCCTTCGGTCGTCTGGCGAGCATCATCGTCAGCGCGGTAACGCGCGGGGAAGCCGAGAGCCATGCGCGCGAATTGAGGCGCGCGGCGCCTGCTTCCAAGGCCATCGACGTTCTCGGTCCGGCCGAGGCGCCGCTTGCGCTCGTCGCTGGGCGCCATCGCTTCCGGCTTCTGGTGCATGGCGAAAGGAGCGCGGACATGCAGGGTTTTCTGCGCGCCATGCTGGCCGCCGGACCCAAATCGCGCGGCTCGGTTCGGGTGCAGGTGGACATCGATCCGCAGAGCTTTCTCTGATTGCGCTACCGTTGTTTCGGCTTCGCGGTCCACGCGTAGAGCGCGCAGGCAATCTGGATAGAGCCGCCGAGCACCATAGCGGCGCGCAGGCCGCCCGGGCCAGCGCCAGCCAGTGCGAAGACCGAGCCGAGGCTGGCGACGCCGATGGTCGCGCCGGCCATACGCGCAACGTTGATGAGCGAGGATGCCGTGCCCGAGCGGGAGGCGGCGACCGCGCCGACAGCGACGCCCATCAGCGGCCCCGTCGCGAAGCCCATGCCGAGGCCGGTCAGCGCCAGCCCGATTTCCGTGGCAAGGAGGCCGGGCTGATGAACGCTTGCGGCGATCAGCAGCAGGCCAAGGCCTATGATGGCGACGCCGCCGCTGGTTGTCGCGGGGGCGCCGAATTTATGCACCATGGCCCCCGATAAAGGCGAGACGATCACGAAGACAAGCGCCATCGGTATCAGCGCGAGGCCGGCCTGGGTTGGGTCGAGGCGGCCGGCGCTCTGCCAGGTCAGCGGCAGCAAAAACAGTACGCCATACATGCCGAATGTCATGCCGGTCGTGGCGACTGCGGCGGCGCGGAATTCGCGGATCCCAAAGATGTCGAGCGGCACGAGTGCGGACCGGCCTCGCGCCGCCTCAACCCTGATGAAGAAAACAAGCGCGATTGCCGCAAGGGCGAGAGCGGCGAGGGCGAGCACTGTCGAGCCGTGCGATTCGATCGCGGCGAAGGCGATCCCGCCCAGCGTAACCATGCCCAGGAGTTGCGCGGGCGCGTCAAAATGGCGGCCGGCGGGATCGCGCGATTCTGGAATGGCGATCGGCGCTAAAATAAGCGCTGCGACCGCGAGCGGCACGACGACGAGAAAGACGCTCGGCCAGCCGAAACGGTTGATCAGGAGGCCGCCAAGCGTCGGGCCTATAACGAACGCCAGCCCGTTACACGCCGCCCAGATGCCGAGCGCGCGGCCGCGTGCCGCGGGACCCTGCCACACGACGCGGATGATGGCAAGAGAGGAGGGGATGATGAGCGCCGCTCCCAACCCCGCGCCGACGCGGCCCGCAATCAGGATCGCTACGGAAGGGGCGAAGGCGCAGACCAACGAGGCGAGGGTAAAGACGAGAGCGCCCGCCATGAAGACCAACCGCCGACCATAAAGGTCAGCCAGAAGGCCGCCGGTAAGCAACAGCACGGCATAAACGAGATTGTAGCTGTCGATGATCCACTGCATGGCAGCCACGCCGGCGTGGAAAGAGGCGCCGATCGGCCGCACCGCCAGATTGACCACCGCCGTATCGACTTGCGCCACAAGGACGGCGAGGCAAAGCGCAATCAGGGTCAGCCCGGCATATCTTCCGCCACGGACATTGGCGGCATCGACAGGCGCGTTCACGACATTCATCAAACGGGCTCCTTCGTTTCGGATAAATATAGCCGTATGGCTTCCGCAATGCTTCGATGCCCATCGAAGTGTTCAGGCCGAAAGGCGGGGAATTTGGCTGGGCCAGAATTTAGCCCCGCGCCCGTCCGCCGCCCACCCCGTTTTGTCAGGAGACTGCCATCGCGGCCATGACTGTATCGGCTTAAAGAGCGTCCGGCTTGACTTCGCCGACTCGCGCCTTTCAATGCAGGCGACCGCAATTCGAGGGGACCGACAGGGGACCGCTTATGGGACTTTCCTTTCCCTGGCCCGCGAGCCAGGGCGAATGGCTGGCTTGGGTTTGCGCCGCCATTACCGTGTTATCGGGGCTGTTCTTCCTTTTCGCGCCGCGCGCCGGTCTGCGCTTTTTGCGGCTGCAAACGATGCCCGCGCATCCGGAGGCGCTATCGGAATCGCGCGGAACCATTGCTGGCTTTTACCTTGGCATTGGCCTGAGTTGCGTCCTTCTTGCCCAGCCGCTGCTCTACATGGCGCTAGGGTTTTCCTGGGGTTTCACCGCTTTCGGGAGGCTGGTATCGATGCTGTCGGACAAGGGCGCGACGCTTTACAATATATTCGCTTTCGTCCTTGAAATCGTCCTCGCCGCCCTGCCGCTCGCCTTCGCTTTCGGGTTCCTGCCCTGACGAGAGGTTTGCGTGACGCTTTTGCGAAAGCTTTTGCCGCATGGTGTTGCGAGTCTCGGAAGCCTATGCTAGACGGCATGCGATATCCGGTCGGGGGAAGCGGCGATTTTGTTCGCGCGACCGGAAATTTCAATCAAGTCAGTGGCTTAGCCGTAACCGACCAGGGGTGGCCGAAACGCTGACCGCAACGCGTGAGAAAAGGCCGCAAGTGGCGCAGTCCAGTTCGCTGATTTCAGGTGTCGCAGAGCGTTATGCCGGCTCGCTTTTCGAACTCGCCGAGCAGGAAAACGCCATCGCCGGTGTCGAGGCGGATCTTGGTCGCGTCGAGGAACTTCTGTCTGGAAGCGAGGACCTCAGGCGGCTCATCGACAGCCCGGTATTTTCCGGGGAAGACCAGTTCAGGGCGATCTCCGCGATCGCCGACAGGGCGGGCATCAGCGGGCTGGTCGGGAATTTTCTCCGGGTCGTCGCCCGCAACAGGCGACTTTTCGCTCTGCCTGGCATGATCCGCGCTTTCCGCGCGATTGCGGCGGAACGCCGCGGCGAGGTGGCGGCGGAGGTCGTTTCCGCCCACGCCTTGACGCCGGCGCAGCAAGCGGAACTCAAGACAGCGCTGAAGGGCGTCGCGGGTAAGAGCGTGTCGATCAACCTTACGGTCGATCCATCGCTGCTCGGCGGCCTGATCGTCAAGATGGGATCGCGTCAGATCGACACGTCCCTGAAAACCAAACTCAATTCGCTCAAGCTTGCACTGAAAGAGGTCGGCTGATGGATATCCGCGCGGCGGAAATTTCCGCAATCCTTAAGGACCAGATCAAGAATTTCGGCCGCGAGGCGGAAGTCACGGAAGTCGGCCAGGTGTTGTCGGTCGGCGACGGCATCGCCCGTGTCTACGGCCTCGACAATGTCCAGGCCGGCGAGATGGTCGAGTTCCCCGGCGGCATCCGCGGCATGGCCCTTAACCTCGAAGCCGACAATGTCGGCGTCGTCATTTTCGGTAACGACCGCGACATCAAGGAAGGCGACACCGTCAAGCGCACGGGCGCCATCGTCGACGTGCCGGTCGGCGAAGGGCTGCTTGGCCGCGTCGTCGACGCGCTCGGCAATCCGATCGACGGCAAGGGCCCGATCAAGGCGACGGAGCGCCGTCGCGTCGACGTCAAGGCGCCCGGCATCATTCCCCGCAAATCGGTGCACGAGCCGATGTCGACCGGCCTCAAGGCCATCGATGCGCTGATCCCGATCGGACGCGGCCAGCGCGAACTCGTCATCGGCGACCGCCAGACCGGCAAGACCGCCATTATCCTCGACACCATCCTGAACCAGAAGGCCATCCACGACAGCGGCCCTGAGTCGGAAAAGCTCTACTGCGTCTACGTCGCCGTCGGCCAGAAGCGCTCCACCGTCGCGCAATTCGTGAAGGTGCTCGAAGAGCGCGGCGCGCTCGACTATTCGATCATCGTGGCCGCCACGGCTTCCGACCCGGCGCCGATGCAGTTCCTCGCGCCGTTCGCAGGATGCGCCATGGGCGAATATTTCCGCGACAACTCCAAGCATGCCGTGATCGCCTATGACGATCTTTCCAAGCAGGCCGTCGCCTATCGCCAGATGTCGCTTCTGCTCCGCCGTCCGCCGGGCCGCGAAGCCTATCCGGGCGATGTTTTCTACCTTCATTCCCGCTTGCTCGAACGCGCGGCGAAGATGAGCGACGAAAAGGGCGCCGGCTCGCTGACCGCCCTGCCGATCATCGAGACGCAGGCGAACGACGTGTCGGCCTATATCCCGACCAACGTCATCTCGATCACGGACGGCCAGATCTTCCTTGAGACGAACCTGTTCTTCCAGGGCATCCGCCCGGCGGTGAATGTCGGCCTTTCGGTGTCGCGCGTCGGTTCGTCGGCGCAAATCAAGGCGATGAAGCAGGTGGCCGGCTCGATCAAGGGCGAACTTGCGCAATATCGCGAAATGGCGGCCTTCGCGCAGTTCGGCTCCGACCTCGACGCGGCGACGCAGCGTCTCCTCAACCGCGGCGCTCGATTGACCGAGCTCCTGAAGCAGCCGCAATTCTCGCCGCTCAAGACGGAAGAGCAGGTCGCGGTCATCTTTGCCGGCACGCAGGGCTATCTCGATAAGCTGGCGCTCAACCAGGTGACGCGTTTCGAGCAGGGGCTGCTCGCCTGGATGCGCTCGGAAGGCAAGGGCGTGCTCGACGCCATCCGCAACGAGAAGGCCCTTTCGGACGAGCTTCGCGGGAAGCTCAAGGCGCAGATCGACGCTTTCGCGAAGAATTTCGCCTGACCGAGCCGGAAGAGGGAGACGGGCCTAGTCCATGCCTTCGTTAAAAGACCTTCGCAACCGTATCGCCTCGGTCAAGGCGACGCAGAAGATCACCAAGGCGATGCAGATGGTCGCCGCGGCGAAGCTGCGCCGTGCGCAGGAGGCCGCGGAAGCGGCGCGGCCTTATTCGCAGCGCATGGCGGCGGTGCTGGCCAATATCACGCAGACCATCAATCCCGGCGACGACGCTCCCGCCTTGATGACGGGGACCGGCAAGGACGACACGCATCTGCTGGTCGTCTGCACCGCCGATCGCGGCCTTTGCGGCGGCTTCAACGCGCAGATCGCGCGTCTTGCTCGCGAGCATATCCGCAAGCTCGTCGCGGCCGGAAAACAGGTCAAGATCATCACCGTCGGCAAGAAGGGCAACGACATTCTGCGCCGCGACTTCGGTTCGCTGATCATCGACCGGGTCAGCCTGCGCGAGGTGAAGCAGATCGGTTTCGCCAACGCCGACGAGATCGCGCGCAAGGTCATCACGCTGTTCCGCGAGGGTCAGTTCGATATCTGCACGCTCGTCTATTCGGAATTCAAGTCGGTAATCAGCCAGGTTCCGACGGCGCAGCAGATCATCCCCGCGTCGGCCGGTCCCGTCGAGGATGCGGGTGATGCCGGTGGCGCCGTCTATGACTACGAGCCTGACGCCAATCTCATCCTGGACGACCTTATTCCGCGCAATATCGCGGTGCAGATCTTCCGGGCGCTGCTCGAGAACGCGGCGGGCGAGATGGGCGCCAAGATGACCGCGATGGACAACGCCACGCGTAATGCGGGCGACATGATCAACAGGCTTTCGATCACCTACAACCGCCAGAGACAGGCGCAGATCACCAAGGAACTGATCGAAATCATTTCGGGCGCCGAGGCGCTCTGACCACCGGCAACGGTGGAGAGAACGGATCGAAGAGGTAAGGACGATGGCGAAAGCAGCGACCCCAAAGAAGGCTCCGGCCGCCAAGGCCGCCACAGCGACAGCTAAGACGACGGCAGCCAAAGCGCCGGCGGCGGTAGCGAAGGCGCCGGCAGTGAAAAAGCCCGCCGCGGCAAAGGCGGCTCCGGCGAGGGCCGCCGCGGCGAAGATATCCTCCCCAGTGGGCGCAGCGTCTAGCCGGGCTGTCGGCAAAGTACACCAGATCATCGGCGCCGTCGTCGACGTCGCCTTCGAGGAAGGCCATCTCCCCGCCATCCTGAACGCGCTCGAGACGGACAATCATGGCAACCGCCTGGTGCTGGAAGTGGCGCAGCATCTTGGCGAAAACACCGTTCGCACGATCGCGATGGACACCACGGAAGGCCTGACGCGCGGCCAATCCGTTACGGACACCGGCGCACCGATCGAGGTGCCGGTCGGTCCCGGCATGCTCGGTCGCATCATCAACGTCATCGGCGAACCGGTCGACGAGGCAGGGCCGGTGGACGCCGCCGAAATGCGCCCCATTCACGCGCCAGCGCCGGCCTATATCGAGCAATCGACGGAAGCCGAAATCCTGGTCACGGGCATCAAGGTGGTCGATCTCCTGGCGCCCTATGCGAAAGGCGGCAAGATCGGCTTGTTCGGCGGCGCCGGCGTCGGCAAGACGGTGCTCATCCAGGAACTGATCAACAACATCGCCAAGGCGCATGGCGGCTATTCCGTCTTTGCCGGCGTCGGCGAGCGCACGCGCGAAGGCAATG
>Ga0187809_10000222_pt1 | contig 35088 bp, 37 predicted proteins | sample NC_wetland_sal_i_8_FD_132415 | JGI IMG/M metagenome (GOLD analysis project Ga0187809, IMG submission 132415) | Wetland sediment microbial communities from Neuse River Estuary, North Carolina, USA - ASW_4 | ecosystem: Environmental > Aquatic > Freshwater > Wetlands > Sediment | place: USA: North... | reverse complement strand
TTTCTTGCGGCGAGAGCGACTTTCCGGGGGTCAGCCGTCCGAGCACGTCACCGCTCAAGCGGCCCAAAATATCTTCGCCGTCCGGTGGCAAGGTCGCCAGATCGTCCCTGTACCACAAGCTGAGCATGAACCATACGATGCTTACAAACCCGACGAAGTATGCAGCTTGTTTTAGAATCGTAGTTGAGGCAGCGAAATACAGGCTGATTGCGAAAACCGTTCCCACGAGAGCTCCGTACATGAAGAAAGTATAAAAATGTTTCCCAAGCTTTCGTGCCAGGCGTGCTTTCTGCGCCCGCAATGCGTATAGGTTCAACCCGTTGTTGACCCGCGTAGGCATGGTATGTTCGGGCGCCGGAATGGTGGGCACTTGCGGCTTTGGCAACGTCGGTGCGTTCTGCTCTTGCTCGTTCATCCCATCAATCCTTTCACGAGCAAGATCAGCGCGGCAACCGGCACGAGCGGCCAGGTAGCTACCTCAACTATCGCGACGACACTGACTATAACCAGCATAAGTGCCGCGGTAAACAATACGAGCAAGCGAACGGTAAAACCGACAGCACGACTGACCATGTTGTCGCCGAACGCACGGATCTTGGCGTCGATACTTGCGCCGGGGTACGTGATAATGCGCTTCCATGGTGAAAAGAGTGTGCGAATTAAAATTGGTACTGAGAACATATTGGATGTGCCAATAATCCGTTTCCGTACGTTTTTGGCCAACCGCGCCCACCCCTGGCCATACCACCAAGTAAATAATTCAAGCGCTAGCATGATGCTATTGTATCACCTTACACAATCAGAGCTGAATTAAGCCTAGTCGGTTTGGCCGAAGTAGTACTCCCATGCCGGTAGCTCAAGTGCGAAGAACTTTTCCGGTGCTGTTTTGAGGAGTGATTCGATTTCGCTTGTCGGTAGCCACTTGGCATCTTTGGATTCGGAAAGCTGAGTTTTGGGTTCGACGCCAGGCTCTACTTCGCATACGAAAACGAACCCGATCCATGGCTTGCCGTCTTTTAATTGCTGTACGCAGCAGAATGGGCGGAAGCCGAATGCGGCATCATCACCCTGCGGTGAAATCAGTTTCGTGCGCGAATCGTCCCGTACGCTCTTAAGCGTCAGCCCCGATTCAGAATTAATCTCGTGCGCCAACGTATCGAATATATTTTCATACAACGTATCGAGTCGGCCGATCGGAAATTCCAAGGTGCCCGAGTACTTCGGGTCGCCGCCCGGTTTCCATCGAGTCTGGACGTAGACTTCCCGAACACCGCCGTTGTTGCGCTCGATGATGGCACCGACACACGGTACGGCGCAGCTGCCTGGTAGCCCTTCCGGTTTTTTGCCGATGAATCGTATAAGGTTATGCACGCCTTTGGCTGCATCTTTGTATGTCTCACCCAGGTTATCCAGCAGGTATATTTCGTAAAAGTCTGATATGAATTTGCGGGTGCTTTCGACGCTGAAATATCGCTTGGTGACGTTATCGATCTGGAAGAAGTCCGGCTCGATCTGTGTGCCTGTACCGTATTCCGGGTCGTCGGTCGAGTTCATGAAAAATGCGATGACGCCGCCAGGCTTCAACACGCGCGTGACCTGGTTCAGTATTTTGTACGTAGTTTCGATGTCAAAATAGTGTAACGAAAGGTGGGCGTAGACGACATCGAACGAATTGCTGTCGAATGGAAAGTCTTCACGTAGGTCGAGTTCTTGAATGCTGACTTTCGGTCGTAACTCCTCCGACAGCTTCGAACGGTTAATTTCAAGCGCACTATCTTCGATGTCGGTCGATGCAACGTCGTAACCGTGCTTGGCAAAAAAGCGCGTGTCCTGCCCTTGTCCTGCTCCGAGCTCCAATAGTTTACCGGATTTTGGGAAATATTTTATGGCGTCTTGTGCGAATAGTGACGGCTTATCGATCCAATCGCTCGCCGTTTTTGCGTAATGTTCGTGCAAGTCTTTCCAGGCTTGATCAGTGCTCATCAGCTCATTCTAGCATGCAAACTTCTAGAACTTGTTCCACAAGTGCTGGTTGGTGACTTCGTGATGGTAGATGACCTCGGCGTCTTTTACCGTGGTGCCGAGCTCGCGTGGGTTGCGGTTAGCGACAGCTTGCTTGTACGTCAGGTACTTCTGTTTAGGTGACTCACCGATGATTTTGTCGATGTACTCGCTGGCTTTGAACAGGCGGATGGCGTCGTTGATCGTGCCTGGTAGGAAGCGTAGGCGCGGGCGCTTGTCGCTGTCGGGCTTCGGCGTTTTGTCTTCCAGGCCGGTCTTCAGGATGGCGAACAGTGTCAGATACGGGTTGCTGTCGGGTGCGACCGAACGGATTTCGATACGCGCGCTCCTTTCATTGCCAAACGGAATGCGCACCATCGACCCGCGGTCAATGGCTGAGACTTTAATCTGGTTCGGTGCTTCGAAATTCGGATCAAGCCGACGGTACGCATTCACGCTGGAGTTGAAGATAAGGCACAGTTCAGGTGCCCGGTTGAGGATTTTGTTCACGAAATCCCACCCCATCTTGGACAAGCCGGCTTCGCCCTTCGCGTCGTAGAACAGGTTCTTGCCATTTTTTGCGAGCGAGAAGTTCGTGTGCATGCCGTTGCCGTTGATGCCCTGCACTGGCTTCGGCAGGAATGAAGCGGTCAGGCCCATGCTGGCAGCGACTTGGCGGCAGATTAATTTATACAGTTGCACTTGGTCACAAGCACGTACAACTTCGGTGTAGCTGAAATTGATTTCGAACTGCGACGGTGCGACTTCTGGGTGGTCCTTTTCGTTCTTGAAGCCCATGGCGCGCTGCACCTCCGCGGTTTTGTCGATAAAGCGGCGCAGCTCGTCGAGCGGCAGTGAATGGAAGTAGCCGCCGGTCGAAACAAGCTTGAATCCTTCATTGCCGTCATAGCTTTGCTCCGCGTCGACGCCTTCGAACAGGAAACCTTCGAGTTCTGGCGCCATGTAGGCTATCAGGCCATCTTTGGCTTTGATTTGCTCGGCGTATAGCTGTAGTTGGCCGCGAAAGTCGGAATTGTACGGCTTCATTTCACGGTCACACACATTTGCGAACACGATGACTTTCCCTGCTCCGAACACATCCGCCGGTACGAATGTCAGACTGGTCCAGTCGACCTTTAAGCGCAGGTCTGATTCGTGCAGTTCGCTCAGGCCGCGGATCGATGAACCGTCGAACGTCAGGTTGCTGAGCGAATCAAGGAAGAACTTCTTATCGTAGTCGAGCATGTGCAGCCGGCCTTCGATGTCCGAGAAACAGACAGTCACTGCTTTGACATGTTTTTCATCTTTCAAATAAGCGACGTGTTGTTGCTCGGCTTTTTTCGGATCAGTGAGCGCGCGGGCCTTCAGGTTTAGCGTCTCAAGATCCTCATAGCTGAGTTCCAAAAAGTTGGTGAGTGAATCGGATTCCATACATCTCCTCCAATTAATTACTTAAAGGTCGCCCTCAAGGAAAGCATACCCTTTTTCTTTATGCAGCGCATGGTCGAGACCGAGGTGCTCTTCCTTGTCACTGACACGCAAGCCCACTGCCCAATCGACTAATTTAAGTAAAACCCAACTGCCGGCGAATGAGAATGTAATTGCGGCTAGTACTGCGACTGTTTGTTTGCCAAGCAGTGCGAACCCGCCGCCCGCCAACAAACCATTCGCGCCGGCAGAGTTGACCGTCGTTTGTGCAACCACACCGATGAGCAGTGCACCGATTACGCCACCGACGCCGTGCACGCCTACAACATCGAGTGCGTCGTCATAGCCAACACGGTGTTTCAAACCGACGGCGTACGCGCAGCCAACACCTGCTGCGAGTCCAATAAGCACGGATGCCAACGGGCCGACAAAGCCTGCGGCCGGCGTAATTGCCACCAGCCCAGCAACCGCGCCCGAAACGGCGCCGAGCGTGCTTACCTTGCGGTGTTTGACCCATTCGACAAGCGCCCAGCCAAGCATCGCTGCACCGGTTGCCGTGTTGGTCGTGATAAATGCGTTCGCGGCAAGGCCGTTTGCCGAAAGCGCGCTGCCAGCATTGAACCCGAACCAGCCGAACCACAGCATACCCGCGCCGAGTATCGTCAGCGGCACGTTATGCGGCTTGAAGCTCGACTGCTTCCCCATTCGTTTGCCAAGCACGATTGCAGCCGCCAGCCCTGCCAGCCCGCTATTGATATGCACCACCGTGCCGCCGGCAAAGTCGAGCGCGCCGAGATTGCGGATCCAACCGCCCGGCGCCCAGACCCAGTGTGCGAGCGGCGCGTATATAAGTAGCAACCAGAGCGCGGTGAACAATGCGAATGCTGAAAACTTCATACGTTCGGCAAACGCGCCGGTAATAAGTGCTGGTGTAATTGCGGCGAAGAACAGCTGAAATGCTGCGAAGGCCAAATGCGGAATGGTCGGCGCCAATGCCGCGTTCGGCGTCTCGCCTACATTCGCAAATCCAGCGAACTTTAGACTGCCGATAACATGGTGAACGTCCGGCCCAAATGCCAACGAATAGCCGACTAGAACCCAAAGTACCGAAACCAATCCAAGTGCGAAGTAGCTCTGCATCACCGTAGCAAGCACGTTCTTGGCCCGGACCATGCCGCCGTAGAACAGCGCCAACCCCGGAATCATGAACATGACCATAGCTGCTGATACCAGCACGAACGCTGTGTCCCCTGAACTCATAATCGTCCTCCGTTCATAATTAAAGAATATTACATTAAATATAAGTATTGCAACTTTTAATATAAAAATACACTTATTTAAATTAAATAAGCGTGTACTTGTTATCTACCAAATTGAAATTTACCAATTGAAAAGAGCCTACCAAGTGGCAAGCTCTTTTCAATGGCGGAGAGACAGGGATTCGAACCCTGGGTACGGTTGCCCGCACACACGCGTTCCAGGCGTGCACCTTCAACCACTCGGTCACCTCTCCGTGCGCCCCATTATACCAAGAAGCGGACGCGATAAAGGCGTAACCATATTTGCGCACAGAAAAAAATGTTGTGAAAAACAGTTGTTACACCTTGCCCGGGGCATAAAAACAAGGTTACACTAGATATAATGATTGACTCTTATATTAAAATCCGACCAATCTTACGGCTAGATACCCACGACAACCGTTTCTGTAACGTGAAGGAAGTGTAGCATGGGAGTTATCATCGAACTGAAAGACGTCAGCAAGTTGTACGGTTTCGGTGATGCGACTACCCTGGCATTGGACGAAGTTAACTTAAGTATCGAGCAGAACGAATTCGTGGCCATCATGGGCCCGAGCGGTTGCGGCAAGTCGACACTCATGAATATTATCGGCCTACTCGACAGGCCGACGCATGGCGAGTACAAGTTCAATACTCGCTCGGCGGCGAAGCTTAGCTCTGATAAACGCGCTAAGATTCGGCGCGATACCATCGGATTTATTTTTCAGTCGTACAATCTGCTACCGCGGCTCACTGTGCTCGAAAATGTTGCCCTGCCTCTGGCCTACAAAGGTATGTCGCTGGCGCGGCGAATGAAACTTGCCAGTAACATGCTCGAGCGTGTCGGATTGCAGGACCGCGAGTACTTCTACCCGAGCCAGCTGAGTGGCGGCCAGGTGCAGTGCGTAGCGATCGCACGGGCGCTCGTGAACGATCCGAAGCTTATCATCGCGGACGAGCCGACAGGCAACCTCGACAGCGCCAGCTCACGGCTTGTCATGGAGCTGCTTGGCGAAATCCACAAAACCGGCAACACCATCCTGTTTGTCACGCACAACCCCGAACTGACGCGCTACGCCAACCGCGTCGTTTACATGCGTGACGGCTCGATCATGCAGGACGAAACGACGGTATTTGGTGAGGTAGCATCTACGGCGCTGAAGCAGATGTACTCGATACCGGAAACGACTGTAGAAGACGATCTCGAAGGCGTGTCGGCGCTCATGAAAGCCGTGCCGCAGAAAGCCGCGGAGCGCAGGCCGGCGCCGACGCAAAAGAAAAAGAAAACTTCCAAAAAGCCTGCCCGCAAAACCAAGGCACGTAAACGGAGTGCAAGGACATGAGTTCCGTATCACGTGGCAACGTAAAAATGGCTATCACTGCCCTGAAAAGCACAAAGTGGCGCAGTTTGTTTACGATGCTGGGCGTTATCATCGGTGTGGTGTCGGTAGTGACTGTGGTCGGGGTCGGCGAAGGCATTAAGCATCAGGTCGGCGGACAGATCAGCCAACTTGGGCGTGACTTAATTACGGTTCGTCCGGGCAAGCTCGTCAACCGGGGTTCTGCCGGCGGTATTACCGGCGTCAATCTTTTTACGAATAATATGAGTGGCGGTTCGTTGAACCAGCAAGACTTAGCGAGGGTGCGACAGACGAATGGCGTGCGTCTCGCTGTGCCGCTCGGCCTGGTTAATGGCACAGCTGATGATGCTAACGGCCGCCCAGTTTCGTTGCCCATCGTCGCCACGACATCGGATCTGCCAGACGTCCTTAATCAATCGGTCACGACTGGCGGCTTCTTTGCCCCTGACACGACCGGGCAACCGTATGTCGCCGTGCTTGGCAGCAACGCCGCTCAAACCCTCTTCCACGAGAGTGCGCCGCTGGGCCGCTCTTTCCAGTTTATGGGGCAGACGTTTTTCGTCCAGGGAATATTCAATCAGTTCGATACCAACCCGTTGTCACTGACTACGGACTTCAATAATGCTATCTTCATCCCCTACACTACTGCCCAGACTTTGACGAACAGCAATACGCAACTGTATGAAATACTTGCGAAGCCGACCGATTCGAAGCAAACCAGTACGGTGGTTGGTGCCGTAACGAATACGCTCGCACATGCGTACCAAAATCAGGAACAGTTTACGGTGTTGAGCCAGAGTGAAAGCCTGGCAGTTACGAATAATATCCTAGACTTGCTTACGAGGATGATTGCCGGTGTCGCGGCGATTTCTCTGCTTGTCGGTGGTATCGGAATCATGGACGTCATGCTTGTGTCGGTGTCTGAGCGCATGCACGAAGTCGGTATCCGCAAGGCACTTGGCGCGACGAACCGCCAGATTTTGGAGCAGTTCCTTATTGAGTCTACGGTATTGAGTCTCGTCGGCGGATTGATAGGCATCGCCATGTCGCTACTCATCGACTACTTGTTGCGTGTATTCACTTCGCTAACGCCGGTTATCAGCTGGCAAGCCGTGGTAGTGGCCACGATCGTATCCTTCTTAGTCGGTATCGTGTTCGGCTCGGTCCCTGCCATCAAAGCCGCCCGCAAAGACCCCATCGACGCCTTACGCAACGAATAGCAGCTTCTATTTGCTGCCGAGGTATTGCCAGTGCCATGGTTCGGCGCGCATACCGAATGTATTGCCCTCAGGCCAAGATTCGTAGAAACCGAATTCATTCGCGTGTTCACGAAGCCATCTGTATTCCACAGTGTCCTTGAAGTTTTCAGGATGCTCGTTGTCAGGTGAACCATCGATATTTTTGATGTCTAACGCTGTCTTGCTGGCAATGGTATGTTGCGAGTACGCCGGTGGCGAAGCGTGACGTATAGTCGTGGCTATATCGCCTTCATATGCATTCGCGCACCAATTTACGAACGTTATAATCTGCCATGCCGGGGATCGGTAACCAGATTCGATGAGCAATCTGCGGTTTGGGTGGTCTGCTTGAAATGCCTGGTCCATGCGTACGAATGCATCGTATATCGGTCGTGGTACGTACTTATCTGCCAGCGCTTGGGTATCCCAATCTTCCATGTACTGTTGGCCGCTTACGATTGCTAAGTCCGATGGCACCGGTTCCATCCCGATGTAATGAGTAGTAACTCCGTAATCTGCTGGATTGAGTTTCAGGATCTGTGCAACTATTTGCTTCTGCTGAGGGCTTAAAGCAGAATCGAGTTGCTCGAGCGTCAAAGCCGGTGTCCAAAGGCCCTGGTCCTTAAGTTGCGTCGTAGCATCCGAAAAACTACGCAGTACCTCAAGCGCAAACTTCGTAGGGTAGGATTTCATGCTGGTATGGTAACACGCTAAGTTGTCAGCTAGAACAACGACACGATAGCGGCGACTCCGGCGATGGCCATGAGAACGGTAGTAGCCCAGCCGATGGTTTTGGTCCATGGTCCGTTGACCCATTCGCCCATGATCTTTTTGTTGCTACTGATGAGTAGGATGAATACCAGCACGATCGGTGCGACGAGCCCGTTCAGTACGGCGGACCATATCAGTGCTTTGATGGGGTTGATGTGCAGGAAGTTGATGCTTAAGCCCACGAGCATCGAAATGATGATTACGCCGTAGAATGCATAGGCTTGTTTCAGTTTCATGCTTAAGCTACCTCGCTTGCGTAAAGATTCGGCGATGGCGTACGAACTCGAACCGGCCAGCACGGGGATGCCTAGCATGCCGGTGCCAATGATGCCGATGGCGAATAAGAAATAAGTTGCGTTACCGGCGAATGGACGTAGTGCCTCGGCGGCCTGTGCTGAAGTGGTTATGTTGGTGATGCCATGCCCAAACAACAGTGCGCCACAAGCCGCGATGATGAAGAACATGACCATGTTTGACAGGAACATGCCCGACCATACATCCTTGCGCATGCTGCTGATTTCCTGCGGCGTCGTTTCTGCTGCCCGCATCGCAACAGTGGTTTTGCCCTGCGCGATTTGGTCTTCTACCTCCTGTGACGTCTGCCAGAAAAAGAGATACGGTGAAATGGTAGTGCCGAGGATAGCGCAGATCAGCAGTATCTGATTGCGGTCAAACGTTAGGTGTGGCGTAACGGCATGTTTCATGACATCGCCCCAGTTCAGGTGAGCGAGTAGTGCCGATAATACGTAAGCGAAAAGCACCATCGCCAGCCACTTGAGGTATCGGGCGTAACGCTCGTACGGTGTAAAAATCTGTAGCCCTAGCATGAGTATGGCGAAGCCGACAACCACTCCCATGAAGCTCCAGCTTGGGAATAGTAGTTGTACACCCTGTGCCATAGCGCCCAGGTCCGCACCGATGTTGAACGTATTTGCTGCGAAAAGCAACACAGCGCAGACGTATAACGCACGACGCGAGTAAGCTTTACGGATACTCCCCGCTAGGCCCCGGCCTGTAACCAAGCCGATGCGTGCACACATTTCCTGTACGACCGACATCAGCGGGAACGTAAAAGCCGACAGCCACAACAGCTGGAATCCATATTGCGCTCCAGTTTGCGAATAGGTTGCGATGCCGGACGGATCGTCGTCGGAGGCGCCAGTGGTCAACCCGGGCCCGAGCGTGCGCCAGTAATCTTTCGTTTTCCTGACAGTTCTTTCGTTGTTCAGTCGTCGTCCGATATCCTGGGTTGTTTCAAGCGTTTTCTCCAGCAGCTCCGCAGGAGCTTCTACAGTTCTAGTGACTATATCTTTGTTTGTACCGTTAGCCACGTTTGTTCCTTTTTGTTTTATAGATACTTGCCGTAATAATACCAGAAATGCTGCAGGATGAGTACGATGAGTACGATGAACCATGCGAGCAAGATGTCGAGGTGGTGCTTGCGCGCGAACGCGGCGAGCTGCGCCCATTTGCCGCGCAACACGATGTATTTCTCTTGGATGTTGTACAGCGATACGTACCAGAAAAGCGTGATGACAACGACGTCAACCGCTAAACAATACGGGCAAAGCGCGCGGATACGGTAGATGCTTTCAAACAAAAGCCAGAATGCGAATAACAGGCCGAATACGATGCCTGCTTCCAGCCCTAGCCAGAACCAGCGTTTGAACTTGGCGCCGGCCAATATGCCAACGCCGATAGTGACGAGCACAGCGAACGCCGCCAGGCCGATCCACGGGTTCGGGAACCCGAACGCTGAACCCTGCTTCGACGCCATCACGCTGCCGCAACTGATGACCGGATTCAGATTACAACTCGGGATGAAATGTGGGTTTTCGGCGAGTTGTAGTTTATCGTTCGTGATTACAAACGAGCAGATAAGCCCGATAACACCGCCGACGATTAACATCCACGGCAGAGCCTTGTTCAGCGTAGCTTTTTTGAACATTGTCATAATTATATCACCTATTTATTCCGCGCAAGGGCCGGTTGATACTGGGGTGTTCTGCGTTTCGGCTTGGTGCAGTTCGTTGATGACCTGTGGCGTGGCCAGTGCGTACCCGACTTGGTTGTATGTGGTTGATTCGGCGAACACTATGCCCATCACCGAACCATTGGTTTCGACCAGTGGACCACCGGAGTTGCCGGGTATGATGTTGGCTTTGACACCATACACGTCGCGGCTTGTCTGCCCCTGGCCGTAGATATTGCGGCCGACTGCGGTGAATTCGTCGAGTACTTTTGCAGCATCTGCCGTAAAACCACCACCGCCTGGATACCCTAAGACTGCACCGGGCGTACCGTTACGTATGTGACTTGTGTCAATTTTTAGCGGGCTGCCGGCTAGGCCGCTGACGCGCAAAACGGCGAGGTCGAGATTTGGGTCAAACCAGACGACCGTGACCGAATGCTCGCCATTCTTATCAAGCACTACGGGGTTTGACACGCCTGCGACCACGTGGGCGTTTGTCACGACGAAGCCTTTGTCTGCCACGAAGCCGGAACCTTCCACGATGCCGCCGCAACCGCGACCTTCAACCTTGACCACCGAGGCCTGGTCCTTTTTGACCGCTGCATTGAGCGAGCCTAGGTCGGGCAGTGGCGTGTTGGTCGGTAGCGATGGCTCAAGCCCGGTGAATACCTGAGGGAAGCCGTTCGGATAAATCACGTGTCCCAAGCTGGCAAAAACGTCCGGCGCTGATGGGAACGTCCGGTCGATCCGGGCTACGACCCAAGAGCCGCGTACCGCCTGCTGTAAACCTGGGAACGGCAGTGTTACTAGTACTGGTGCCAGCAACCACACGGTCAGCAGCATAGTCAGACCGCCCGCGACCGAACCGAACACGTTATCGATACTGTTCAATCTCAGGTGTGCCAGTTTTGATTTGAGCAGTACTCCCAAATATTCGCCGAGCGTCAACAGTAGCAGTGCGGTTCCGATGGTGATACCAAGAGCTAGCACGGCGCGTGACAAAGCGGAATTGGCGATACCGATGATATGCGGCTGTATTGCCGCACCTAAAAATAGACCGCCAAAGAAGCCGATAGCGGAAAATAGCTGCCGTACCAATCCAAGATCGCGTCCGCGTACCAGCGCACTCAGGACAAGAATGATAATGACTATATCAACAAGCACGAAATCAGGCTCCTCCCTACCAGTCTTTGCCCCATTATTGTAACAAAAGCTTGAGCGTTACTGGGCTAAAATATCTCAAGCAACCAGCGAGCGAGTTTGCGTGTCTGTTTGTAAATCTTGGCGGTCATAGTTTCGCCGCCTTCGGGAAACTTCTCGCCCACGGCTACGCGTATCCTCCCTGTAACGGATGGCTGCAGTACGTGTGGTCTCTTCCCGGTGGATAGTTGCCGGCGTGTAGGTCGGACACCATGTCGGCGAGTTTGGCCTGCAGCGTGTCGAGCGATTTTTGTGTTTTATGGATTGGGCCTATTTGCCCTGTTTCCACGAAATCGAGCGTAAGTTGTGTCGGCAACCCGCCATGCATGATTTGCCAGGCTAGCGCGTAAATGGTCAGCTGTTGCGAAATGCTGGCTCGGCTCTTAGCTTTTTCCGGCGTTGTCACACTCGACGAAGTTTTGAAATCGCGAATTTCCACGCCGTTGTCATGCTGGTACACGGCATCCATGCGGCCTGTGATTTTGAGTGGCAGGTCGGGTATGACCACGCCGAACGCCTGCTCTACCTCTATTGGCAGCTCTTCCTTGGTAAAACGTTCGTAAATAGTGCGTACCGATCGCAAGGCCTGTGTATGAGCGCGGTCGCGTATACCGGCAGACTGGTAACCGGCACGTGGTAAGGCTGTTTTTACTTCTGATTCCAATGTTTCGAGCGATGGTACGTGGTTATTGCGCCGACCTTCGAAAATATGCTGGATGACGCTGTGAATGGCGGTGCCGTATGCGGCAACGGGGCTGATGGGTTCGGGCATGCCGAGTACGTGCTTGTAGTAAAAATCCTGCGGGCATTTCAGCCAACATTCGATTTGGCTAGCAGTGAGTACAAGCATGCCGTCTTGTGTCATGCGTTCGGGCAGCTGTACTCTTGTTGGCAATGCACGCGGAGCAAATAACTCCAGCTTGGTTTGCTCTTCGTCGCCATGCGTGTCGGTAGCCGGTCCATCGAACATTTCATCCAAAAAACGCGAGGGTTTGCGGTGGCTGCCGCTGCCGTGTTTATCGCCGTAAGTTAGGATTAATTCGTGCCGGGCGCGAGTGGCGGCTACGTACATCAGGCGGCGTTCTTCGGCTAAGTGTTCGTCAGCCTCACTCTGCACCGCGCGTAGTTCAGTTGGTACGGTAAGTGATACGCTATGGCTTCGCATCGGAAACGAACCTTCCGTGCAATCTATTACATATACTGTCTCCCACTCCAACCCTTTGGCACGGTGCACGCTCAAAACGTTTACGAGCGAATCGGAAATATCCAGACTGGCGTCTTCGAATTCGCCACCGCCAGCCTGTAGCACCGGCAGATTCACCAGATAACTCTGCACGCTGGCTACGCCGGCAACGCGTTCAAATTCTTTCAATGTGCTGAAAAATTCTTTCAGTGCTTGTACCTGCAGGTATGCTCCCCCGCTCGTTTCGTCGCCTTGTTCGTATAAGCGGTTTTTCCAGCCGCTTTCGTCGAGTATGGCAAAGGCCAGGCTGCTGACACTTACCTCACTGCTGCGTTCACACCAGCCGGCTATCTGTTGTAATGCTGCTTTGAATGATTCGCTGCCAGTTTGTCCGATGACTTCATTCAAATGGGTGTGCTCGCGTCGGGCTTGTGCCGAAAGCGCTGCAAGTTCGCTCGCTGGCAACGCGAACAACGGTCCGCTCAAGGTGTGGAACAGTGCTAGATCATCCAGCGGATCGCTCACGCTCTTCAGTGCTTCGATGAGCTGGCGGACGGCCGGCTGGGCGTATAGATCGTTTTTGAGCCCTGCCATGACATGCGGAATATCGTGCAACTCCAGCGATTCGTGCGCGCGTTGCACAATTTGGGTGCGGCGTGCCAGCACAGCGATACTGCCCGGGTCCTGCCCGGCTTGTAGGCGTTTCGTGATGTCGTCCGACACCCATGTCAGTTCGGCTTCGAGCGTGAAAAAATGTCGTGCGATCGGCTGCGGCCCGTCGTTCGTTTGCGCGTGCAGATGCTTGTCCAGCTTATTGATGACTTCCAGCCGCTCGGGATTATTATGTTGTATCAGACGGTAGGCTGCATCGAGGATGCTCTGCGTGGAGCGGTAGTTTTCTATCAGCGTAATGTCTTCCGCCTTCGAGTAGCGCTTTTTGAAATCAAGTATGTTCGCCAGCGTGGCACCTCGCCAACCGTAGATGCTTTGGTCGTCGTCGCCCACCACCATTAGGTTCTGGTTTTTGCCCACAAGTAGGTCCACAAGTGCTGACTGCATTGGGTTGGTGTCCTGGAACTCGTCGACCAGGATGTATTTGTAGCGTTTCTGCAAATCGCGCAGCACGTTCGGTCGTGCCTGCAAAAGCTGGATGGTCAGAAAAAGCTGGTCGTCGTAATCGATGGCCTGGTGTTCGCGGCAGAGCTCCAAGTAGGTTTTATAAAAATGTGCCAACTCTTGTTGCTTCTTTTTTTCGAGCGCATCGGCTTGGCCGTCTACCGGTAGCGCATCGGCGTACTTGGCATACGTATCAGGTTGCACTAGTTGTTGCTTAAGTAGCGATACGTAGCTGCGTAAGGTGTCCAATTGGCCGTCCGGGCTGCTGATGGGTGCGAAATAATCCAGCCCTAGTTCGTCGAAATGCTCGCGCAGAAACACCAGCTGCCCGGTTTCGCCGAGCAGCCTCAAGCCGCCTAGCCCCCACTCGCTGCCGTATTGTTTCAACAAATCGCTGCCGAAGCCGTTGTATGTAGCAATGGTGGTGTCCAACGCGGCACCTAGCGATGCTCCGCTGACGCGGTCGAACATCTCACCCGCTGCTTTTTCGGTGAACGTGAGCGCCAGGACGTTTTCGGGCGGTGTGCCATCTTTGATCAGTCGGATGATGCGCTCGGTAATTACGCGCGTTTTGCCCGTGCCCGCGCCGGCCACGACCATTACAGGGCCGTTGGCATGGGCGACGGCCCTGGCTTGTGCGTCGTTCAATGATACATCGGCTTGTTTAGAGGCCTCACCACTTACTTGTGCCATTACAAATATTGTACGCTACTTTGCCTGGTGGACGACGATTTGTGGCAGGCCGATATGGATGCCTTCTTTTTCAAACGCGGTCTTCACGCGGCGGCGGAAGGCGCTTGCCACGTCCCACTGGGCTGCCGGCTTGACTTTGCCGACTGCTTTGACGACGATGGCAGAATCACCAAAACTACTGACCTGCATGAATTTTATGGGTTCGATGATACGGTCGGCCCACACTTCGTCGTGCTCCATCTGCTTGCCGATCTCGTTGATGATCAGCTCGACCTTGTCGATGTCCGTTTCGTACGTCAAATTGATGTCGACGTTCACCTGGGCGAACTTGTACGACAGATTCGTGACGATACCGGCCGAGCCATTCGGTACGATATGTAGATTACCGTCGATGTCGCGCAGCCGTGTGGCACGGATACTTATATCTTCGACGACGCCGGCGACGGGCGTGCCAAGTCCGGCAGACATCGATACGATGTCACCGACCCGGAACTGGTTTTCCATGATGATCAGTATGCCGGCCAGGTAATCTTTCAGTACATTCTGCGCGCCAAGACCTACTACCACGCCGACCAGCCCTGCCCCGGTGAGCAGTGCGGCCAAATGCACGTGCAACTCGGCCAGGATAACGATGATGCCAACCGTCCATAGTACTACTGCGCTGAGTGTGTGGAAGACGCGGATCAGCGTGTCCTCGCGTTTGTGTTCCTCGGCCCTGCTTTCGTATTTGTGACTTTTGACCACGTTGCGCACGATGCGGCCGAGTGTGTCACGGATGATGATTTGAGCGACAAGTACCGCAACGATTGTCGCGACAACCTCAAAGAATGTGTTATGGAGTGTCATTACTATCCACCTTATAAAACTGGGCGCCGATGTGCAAGCCTAGGCCTGTTCCAGCTCCTTGCGGCCTTGTTTGAGCATGCGGGCGAACCAGATGAGCTCCGCGTAGAGCTTGGCCAGCGATTTTTCGTAGCGAGCGGCGAATTCCGGCTTGATCTGGCCATCCTCATCGAACTTGTCCTGTACGAATGGGAAATAAACGTCCCAGCTCATGACCACCAGGCCGGTCTCGCGCACGGCCGGCACGAGCGACTCGATGGCGCGCGTGCCGCCCCAGTTACCGTTACTTGCGCCGGCAAATGCGACCGGTTTGTGATTGTAGTTCGCAAGTTCACTATCGAGCATGCGTTTCAGGCTGCCTGGGAAGCTGTGGTTGTATTCCGGCGTGACAACGAAGAATGCGTCGGCTTTGGCAGTGATATCGCTGTAGCGCGGATCCTTGCCCTCCGGATCATTGCCGTCGCCCGGGAAGTTGAACTCTTTTGGGTCTACGAAAATGACTTCAACGTTCGGCAATTTGCTGCCGAAGTCTGCGATATACCGTGCAGCTTTGACTGATTCACGTTGCTCACGTGTCGTACCTGCTAGTACGGCGATAGTTAGTTTGTCTTCCATGCTTCTAGTCTATACTGGATGCCTGATTGCCGAAAGCCGCTTTGAGTGTGGCTGCTGCGTTTTGTAAGCTGGTTTGGAACGCCTGGTCGGCGGCTTTGAACGCAGCATTTCGGGTGGCAGCCAATTGCTTGACGGTGTCACCGACTTTACTGTCGCTCTGGCGGTCGCTTACGAATGTCTGGCGTGCGCTGTGCAATGAGCTTATCAACGTCTGCCTGACAGTAGTGCTATCCGTGCCGGCGCTACAGCTGGATTCGGCGGTGGCGAACGCACTGGTCGTCGCGTCCATGAAAGTGGTCGCCTGCGAACTCATCGTGCTGCGGCGCGATAGAATGGCGTTCTTTACACCATCGCGGAATGCCGAGCGTGCGGCATCGTACGCGTTGCGGCGTGTCGTGACCGCTTGATTCACGCTTGCCTCATACGTCTGGACCGCAGTTTTTTCGCTGTCGGTCGTGGCCTTGGCTTCGAGTTGCTTGAAGGCGTTATCCCGCTTGGTGTCCGCTGCTGTGCGGCTGCTCGCAATTTTCTGGTCGGTTTCGGATGCGAGTGAGCTCAACTTGGTATCTTGATTCTTCCAGGCATCTCCCACTTTGCTGTTCAAGCCGTTTAGCTTACTAGTAATGGCGTTCGCCTTGCTTGCAAGGCCCGTGCAGAACGCGCCATTCGTGTTCGTGGTGTCGGCCAGTTGCGGTGAATGCAGTACTGCGGCGCTGGCTGGCGACGCAGCTAAAAGGACGACAGCAAGCGCGGTGCCGGCAGAAGCGGCTGTCCTAAAAACTTGAGTCATTGTATGCTCCTCCCATGTTGCTCATCGCGCTATCAGAACTGGTGGCTGCCTGTTGGTACTGCGTGTCATACGAGCTGGCGGAAGTTTGCTCGCTTGAGGCGGCTTGCTCGACAAGCTGGTCGACGTTCGCGGTCGTACCTGGTTTGGTAGTAACGGTTTGGCTGTTCGACGTGTTCGATGCCGCTTGGCTTGGCGTCTTGTGCTTGTGGGCGACGTACATACCCGCACCGACGACAAGCGCGAGCACGACGACTACCGCCAGCACTTCAAACACGGCGACGCCGGCTTGTTTTCTGTCTGATTTATAAACTTGCACAAGTAGCTCCTTTGCTGCTTATGCTTTAATCATACAATAGCCATCCTTGGTTGCAAGCGTCTAGTCTTCAGGTTTGAGCGGCTTAGGTGGCGTGTTGTCGGAATCTTCTTCAATCTTGTCTTTGTCTTCGGCGGCAGCCAGGCCTTCGCTATAGATTTCGTCAGCGTCTAGGTTGTCATCCGACTGTGGATCCTGCGGGTTGGCGCTAGTATGAGTGTTCTGTGCCGGCGCGGCGGGCGAGTCGTTGTCTTCGGGCAGTTTATCTTCGTCGTGAAGTGGGTGGAACATATCGTCTGGTCGCGTGTCTTCCAGTGCGTCGTCTTCTGACTCGCGTATGTCGCCGTTGTTCATAAGCTACCCCCTTCGCCCATTACCGTTACCGACAACTGCCGCTCGCGCGGGCCGTCAAGCTCTACTAATATTATCCGCTGCCATGTGCCTAAGCACAACCGGCCATCCGCGAACGGCATGCTGACATCCGGGCCGGTAATGCTCGAAAGCAGATGCGCCGGTGCATGAGCGGGATTGTGCGGGTGTCGCCACTGTACGTTCGGCGTCATACCCTTCAAGAAATCGAGCAAATCCAAATCCGTGCCCGGATCTAAGTCTGCCGTCGTCACGGCACATGTCGTATGCTGTACGAATATATGGACCAGGCCGCTGCCGTCCGGCAGTTGCCGCTCGACCTCGTCGGTTATATCGACGATTTCGCGCTTCTGGTTGGTCGTTATGCATAACTGTTGCATACATTACATTATAACCTCTAACACTTTGCTACCATGCCGGTATGAGCGCAGAAGCACTCCCGCCACTGCTCCGCATCTACCAAACCACCGATTATCTTGGCATCGAGCGCAGCCAGCTACAGAACTTGTATCCGCATTTGCACGTATTGCGTATGCCGCATGACAGTCGTCGGCTGCCTGCGCCATACGTGCAAGGGTTCCGTAGGCACTTCGAACACAGCCGGTACCACCGCCGTGTGTATGCGGCCCGGGAATTCGCACATACCGACGAAGCGCACGAAGCGATACAGCTTGCGGAGGCTCAGTTCGAGGCGGCCGTCACAGAAAACCTGGCAGAAATAGACGAAACGGGCCTGGCGATTTCGGCTGTGAACATGGCGCGCATCCTCAATCTGCAGCGTGCGAGCATTACCGACTGGAAGCGCAGCGGCGCGCTCGAGACATTCCCGCATGGTGGGCAGTTGTATGTCGCCGAGCGCATACTGCGCCGGGTGGTCAGCTGGCAGCGGCCGGAAGACTACGTGCCGCCGATGGAAGTCGAAGCGCTTCGGTTGCCGTTGTCCGAACAATAGCGGAGGCTATATATTCTTGCCAAACAATTCTCGCAATTGTTCCTTGGCGGCTTCCAGTGTTCGCTTTCGCTCGGGTGGCAAGTGTTTGCCGGCGCGGTTGATGTAGAAATTCAACATAGACATCGCCGATTGGTACGGTGTGCCCTTCCGCCTGGTGCTGGCTTCAGCTGATTTCCTGAGTGATGTTGCAATTGCTTTTGGGTCACTCAAGGTGAATACGCCGCGTTCCAAATCCAGCGCGTCGCTTTCGGCGGTGACGTGCTGTGACCAGTTCTGTCGCTTAGTCATAATCGCATTGTAACAGCGGATACTCTGTGGCCCTGTGACAACAGACATGTTGGAAATTCAATCATGGCAGGAGGCGATACGTCAGTTGGAGTTTCGGTAAAGTCGTCAGCTCTTCGGATGATTGGTACGTTGACGTGGCGTCCCACCTCCCAGATTTAAGATAGCAAAGAAAACAGCTATAAACTGTTTGCAATCTTACAAAAATTATCCACAGGCTGCACAGATTTGTGGCGGTTTGCCAAGGGCAGCTATAATGCATTCAGCTCATCTGTCCAGAACGGATTGCCCGGCAGTGTGTCGTATGGGTTGGTGCCGGAGTCGTTCGTGACGAACACGTAGCCGACATTGTGCTGCTTGGCGAGCGTGATGTCACGCTGTATCTGCGAGACACCGCCCGAAGTATGGATGATATTGGTTAGCCGATGGTGACTAGGTCAGGCTGGACGCCGTAGGTGGTTGGGGTGACGTAGGCTGCCTCCGCAAATAGGCCGCTGGCCGATGCCAGGGCGTCGAGTTGGTCGAGCTCGAATTCAACGAACCCGTACGGGTTGACGTACTCAACGGAATCTCCTGGCTCGGCGTCTATGCCGAACGACATCGTATAGTCTGCATAGTTCACCACGAACAGCATATCGTCTTTGACGAAGAACGTTGTGGAGAGCGAATCTTCATCGTGCTGGCCGTCTTCTTGCACTCCGGTTGCATCGACGAAGAGATGCGCATCGTGTTCGCTGTCGAGTGAGAAGTCTTCGGTAAGGTAGTCTACTCTGTCGCCTACCATGAAAAGCTCGTTGGAAATGATGCGGATGTCAGGAACCATAGTAGAAACCCTGCGGTCCACGATAATCAGTATCTCCCGATCCATCCGATCGCCATCTTCGTTCAGCAGATCGTTTTTGGGTGGGACATCGAATATCGCCCAGTTGATGCCTTCTTGCATACCGGTCAGGCCTTCGAATATCCCGAATATCGCACCGCGCAGCTCAGCAATCCTGCGTGTCCGTTCTTCCTGGAGATTTGCCGCTTCGGCGCCGGCAAATTGAAAGTGAAGGCCGCGTTTGACCAGCGCATGGTTGGCACCACCCTGAGGCGCTTCACTCATAATACTAATATTATAGCATATTATCGTTATCTTAATAGACCGCGGATGTAAGCGGCTTGGCCGGCGTGTTGGAGGTCATCGGAAACGACGCTGACCAGGCGGACGGCCATGGTGACGGGCGGGTGCCAGTGTTTATCGACGATCGCATTGTAATCCTCGGCGTCGAGTTTGCGGATGTACGCGACCGTTTGTTCGTACACGGCGTCGTGGTAAGCGAGCAGCAGGCCGGCGCTTGGGCGCACGGATGCGACTTCGTTGGAAGTGTGGCCGTAGCCGGTGTCGGCACTGTCTATTTTCAGGCCGAACTTCCCTGCCCAACCGTCACGCGTCCAGACTTGTTCCGCGTTCATGGCGCCGGCCAAGTGGTCATCCTGGATACGGGTAAGGTGCCAAATTAGCCAGGCGATGGAATTTGCGTAATCATTCGGCCGGAATGCTAAATCTTCTTCGTTCAAACCTACTACCGTATGGTGCACGACTTCCCGGATCCGCCCGAACGCGTCTGTCAAAACTTCGTTCAATTGCATAAGTAACCTCCTACTTAAGATTGTATACCTTCTCGTGCTACGTTTGGGCTAGGCGATTTCGGGCTGGACGCCCCAATAAAGCGGCTCGGCGCTGGCTATTTCGTCGAGCAAGCCACGCCCAGCGCCCAGCGCGTCGAGCTGGTCGAATACGTAATCGTCGAGTCCGAACGGATGAATAGGGTCATCGTCCGGGCCCCATGGGTTCAGCCCGTTGTCCTCGGTAAAATCTTTGTAGTTGGTGACGACAAGATTGCCATCGTTATCCAGCCAAAACAGCGAAGAGGTGGTGTGTTCATCATACGGTTCTTCGCCTCCCCTGCCGGTGGCATCGACGAAGAACTGCGCATCATGGTCGTGGGTGAGCGTAAAATCTTCGGTAAGGACTTGGTCGTGGCTCCCAACTTCGTAGTCTTCGTTGGTGATGATATGGATATTGGGGATTGAAGTGACGTCGGTCGCGTCCACGATGATCAGGATTTGGCGCGTCGCGTCTTCGTCTGGCTCGTAGTGCTCGGTGGCTCTGGGCGGAACGTCGTAAATCGCCCAGTTGACGGCCCCCGGTCGCAGGCCTGTTAGGTGTTGGAATATACTGAAGATAGTGCCGCGCATCTCGGCAGTTCTTCTGGTATGTAGCTCTTGGAGGTTGGCTGCTTCGCTTTGGGAAAATTCGAATCGGAGGCCACGTTTAACCAGTGCTGGGTTGGTTCCACCCGGGACTGATTCGCTCATGACCTTATTATGACATAAAACTAGAAAGTCTAGGAATAACTAACGAGTGTGAATTTGCTCACACTCGTAAATATTGCATAAGTTGTACCCTGGGTAAGTATGGGCGAATTACATACGGGGTTATGCAAGGGTTGTGTGCCTGCGCGGGCGTTGCTCGAAGGCGTGAGCATGGAGCTAGTTGCCGTAGAGGCGCAGCGCATGATGCTGACAAGCGAACGGCAACGGCAGTCGTGGCGCGACTTTTATAATAATCACCCTGCCGGCGACCAGGCGCTGGTCAGGAGAGGCCAGCAGTACACGGACGCCGATCACTTCGCTGAGGCGATGACACGGGCGGTAGTTGTCGGGTGCAGCGTGCAGGAGGGGCGTGTGCGTGACCTAGAGCGGCGCACGCTTGGCGTGATGTCTATCTGCCCGAGGTTATTGGAGCAGATGGTGCAGCTTGAGCCTGCGGTAGTCACACCGGTAATCGGCACTGAGTGTGCAAGCGGAGAGCGGATCGGAGCGTTGCAAGAAGAATTTAATGATATCTGCTGGTGACGTATATCTGTCTGCTATTCCAGCTCGTGGATGCGTTTGTGGTCGAGCCCGAAGTAGTGGGCCATTTCGTGCCAGACGGTGTGTTTGATTTCGTTTTTGAGCGCGCGCATGTCGTGGCTGTAGGACAGAATCGGGTTTTTAAAAATGGTGATTTTATCGGGAGTGATTTTTCCGTAGCCGCTGTAGCGTTCGGTAAGTGGCCGGCCCTCGTATAGGCCGAAGAGCGTTTCGTTGCAATGCAGTTTCAGCTCTTGGCGCTGCGCTTCGGTGGGTTCGTCCTGCCAGGTGACGACGACGTCTTTTAACAGTCGTGATACGTAATCTTTCGGCAGTTCATCCAGTGCCTGGCCTATCAAGTCTTCGAATTGTTCGTCAGAGATTTGTAGCATCCTTATAGCTTAGCAGACGTTGCTTAAGAATCTGGCGCTCACCTAGCTGTAGTGATGCTCTGGGCGGCTGGATAATCGGTGGCGTCTGTCTGTTACTTTGGGCGGTTCTCTTCTGCCGGGTGCCGGCTCCACGGGCACGGACATGTCTTGGCGTGGGCTTGCTCTAAGTCGCTCCACTAAACCGTCAAAACACAACCTATACGGGCTTGCGGCAAAAGACCGGAAGAAACCGTCGCGAATCCCAACCGCATACGGGTCGTCGTTTAACGTGGCTTCGATGCCCGGTTTCACGCCTATGCCCATCTCATCATCCGTGCCTGGCTCTAGTGTGAGCGTTGCTTCGAGGATTCGATAGTCTACGGCGGTAATGGCTTTATCGAGATGCGCGACCAAACCGACGCCAGGTGTGAATGCCTCACCTTCCCCGCCCTGCCAGTTGACCCAGCGGCCATCGAGCGATGCGCGGTCGCGCTGGGTAGCGCAAATAGAATAGGCGATCAATAGTAAATCATCTCTGACAGTTAGGTCAGTCGGGTAGCCGAATGCGGCGGCTTCCATAGATGCACTCATAATTCGCCTCCAGAAAAACGTTCTCTATTCAATATAGAATATATAAGCTAATGCGTCAATTATGTGTCGACGGATTTGAGGCCAGCGTAAGTACCTGGGCTTAGAGAGTCGGGACGAATCCGTCGATAGCAAGAACGGGTACGCGTAATTGCTGTTGGCTAAAGGCAAGCAGTTGTTCCGATGGCGCGACATCGGCAAGTACGGGGTCATCAAAGTGCAGTGTGAGTGTATCGACCGGCAGCTCGGAGTCAAGCATGTACCCGAAGGCGGCCAAGCAGCCGACGAATCGCATTCGTGCGGTATACAGTATGAGTTCTCCTGGTTGCGCTTCCGGGCGTCTGCCGTATGCCATCAGGGTGTCAACGCGGAAATATCTCCCTAGCATATCCTTGGCGTCTGTGCGTTCCACGGTTCGCATCGCCCGTTGACGCTTCGTGCCGGCGTCTTCGATCTGGCTCAACAGCGGCTGCGCGAACTGGAGCGTATCAAGAAACGGCACCCCTGTCTGTGGGCGAAACTCACTCATAGTAGCTACTATTGTACCAAATTGTGCAAGCGTGCGTGAGCCGCTAGCCGGGCCGTCTATTTCTGTAGCTTTTCGACTACGGCTTTGATGCTTTTCAGCTCGGCCATTTGTTCGTCTTGGAGTGTGGCGAGGTATGTCAGGGTTTCGTGATCGACCTCGGCCTTGGCGTCGTTCTGGGCTTGAGTTCTATTCTGTGAACGTTGCAGCGCCGGCAGTGCCCACCACTGGATCCAGCTGCCAGAGATAACACCGAGCGTGATCTTGACCGAACTAGGCGCCGGCACCGTAAGGAGCGGCACGATGAGCGCGATGTCGAATAGGATTACCGAAGCCAACACGTGGTTGGTGAACCATTCTAAGATAACCTCGTTGATGTAAAGCGCATGGTTATTGCGCTTTTTCTCTTGCCTGGCCTTTTGCAAAATTTCTTTGGGATGACGAACGTGTACGTGCGGTGCTAGTTTCATAATTGCAATAGTAGCATTTATTGGTTGTGCGGAAACTCTGGGCCGGTGCTGCCCTTTCTGTATATCTGCAACCCTTCGGCGTCTCTGGCCCACGCTTCGATGATGGATTGCAGAATGCGCCAGCTGGCGAGGACTTCGTCGCCCGTGGCGAACAGCGTACGGTCGCCGCGGACAGCGTCGACGAGTACGCGCTCGTATGCATTGGGGTGGCCGTTTGTGTCGCTGAAGTTACGTTCGTAGCGGAAATCCATGGGCACGGCTTGCATCTCGTTGTCGAAGCCAGGGCGCTTCACATATAGATCCAAATTGATACCTTCGCGTGGCTGTACAGCGAACGTCAGCACGTTGGGATGGTGCGTGGTACCTTCGGGGTGTTTGAAAGTTACATTGATAGTTGTTGTCTTTTCATTGAGGGTTTTGCCGGTACGTATGGTGACGGGCGTGTCTTCCCATCGGCTGTTCTGGATGTATAGTCTGACGGCGGCAAACGTTTCGACAATCGAGTCTGGATTATGGACTTCGTCGCGGTATCCTTCGTATTGTCCGCGCACGGCCCGCTCGGCGACTTTGTCCGATGGCATTGGTTCGATAGCATCGAGTAGTCTGAGGCGTGTGGCGTGGATGGTGTCGCTGCCCATGCTGGTGGGGCGTTCCATGGTGGTTGCGGCGAGTAATTGCAACAAATGACTTTGAACGAAATCACGCAGTGCGCCGGTTTGTTCATAGAATGTAGTGCGGCCTTCGATACCGATGGTCTCCTTGGCTTCGATATCGATACTGGCGACGTAGCGGTTGTCCCAAAGCGCTTCGAAAATCGGGTTGTGCAGACGGAACGCCAGGATATTCTGCACCGTTTCTTTGGCTAGGTAGTGATCGATGCGGTAAACCTGTTCTTCCCTGAACTGCTTGCCAGTTTCATCGATGAGCTCTTTGGCCGATGCCAAGTCGTGGCCGAATGGCTTCTCGACTAGTAGCCTGGTGGCGGCTTTGCTATGCTGGCAACTACCGTTGAGCTTGTGCTCGCCAAGTAATTCGACGATTGGCCGGTAGACCGAGGGCGGGATTGATAGGTAGTACAGGCGGTTCATGCAGATGCCATGCTTTGTTTCAATGTCGTCCAAGTGATTCTTTAGCTGGTCATAGTCGTCACCGTTGTCGAGGTCCATCTTGAACATGCTGAGGCGTCCTTGCATGCGCTTGAGCACGACTGGGTCACAGACGTTGTTGGATTCCATCACACACAGCTCGGTGGTGGTAAGTAGGTCCTGGACTGACACATCGCGCCGTGTCACACCGACTATTTCGACCTGCTCGGGCAGTAGATCGTCTTTGAACAAATGATAGAGCGACGGTAGTAAGTAACGGCCGGCCAAGTCACCGGTGATGCCGAAGATGACAATGATTGCCGGTTCGAGTTGGTCTTTCATGCTTTTCAAGCTCTACCCTGCTTGTTGAGTGCGTGGCCACCGAATTTGTTACGCATGGCGGCGAGCAGCTTGGTAGCGAAGTTAGTGTCACCCTTTTGTGATGCCAGGCGGACATCGAATGATGCTCGGATGCTTGGCATGGGAATATTCGCGTCTTTGGCGACTTCGAGTGTCCAGCGGGCTTCGCCGGACTCTGCTACGAAACCGGTTATACCCTCGAGGGTCGGGTTCTCGTGCAAGGCTTCGGCGGTCAGCGCGTTCAGGGTGGATGTAATCACGCTGCTTTTCTGCCACACGTCGCCCGCTCTGGCGAGGTCAAGGTTTTTATACGGCCCATCTTTGAGCACGCGGTAGCCTTCGGCCAGGCTTTCCATCATGCCGTATTCGATAGCGTTATGGGTCATCTTTACGAAGTGCCCGGTGCCGCTTGGGCCGAAGTAATCCCAGCCGCCGTGTGGTTTAGCAATGCTGTCGAGGGCGGGCTTGATGATTTGTACATCCGCTTCGTTACCGCCGGCCATCATACAGAATCCGTGTTCGGCGCCCATGATGCCGCCGCTGGTGCCGACATCGAGCAATGTCGAGCCTTTGGCCGTGACCATTTCCGAATGCTTCTGTGTACGGCGGAAGTCGGTGTTGCCGCCATCGATGAACAAGCTGCCTTTCGGCGCGGCATCGAGCCATGCTTGCAATTCAGTTTCGACTACTTCGGCGGGCAACATTAGCCAAAGTACCAAGCGCTCACCTGCGAATGCGTCGATTACCTCCTGCTTTGTGAATGCTGCTTTCGCTCCGAAGGCCTTGGCCTGCTCGATCGGTTCGGGGCTGCGGTTATGGGCGACGACTTCGTGCCCGTCAGTAGCTAATTTTTCGGCAATCTGCATCCCCATACGGCCCAACCCGTGAATAGCAATTTTCATTCGTTACCTCCTATTTGATCATTGTATACATACGACTCTGGAATTTGCTTGAGGATTTGAGCGGGTTGCGTGCTCAGCGGTAGGTTTTTGTCGCGGAGAGTTTCGAGCTGTGCACGTTTGCCCTCGCCAAATGCGAAGGCGTATGCGGCCGTGCATGCTTTTAGCGCATCGAATGTAAACGTAATGCGCTCGAACTGCTCTGTGCGGTAACCGGCCACGAGCCCGGTGGCGGTGGCTGCCGGTGAGTCGGGCAAGATACCGGAGACGTGCCCGTCCGGACCGATACCGAGCTGTGCGATGATGACGTCGGCATTCTTGAATGCGGTTTCTGCGGCGGCTTGGTATCGCGCGGCCGTATCTTCGATCGACTCGTTGTCGGGCGTCAGCACTGGGATGACCGTCGCTACACCCTGCACGAAGCCTGCGGCTTGCAACTGTTGCATGTTGGAATCTTCGTGTCCATACGGCCCATAGCGCTCGTCGAGCATGATTGTCAGGTTCGGCTGGGAGCCCGGCGGCAGTGTATTCATAATTGCAACCTCGATTGCGATATTTGACCCGCCTGATAGGAGCCATAACACGCGCTTTCCAGCAGACAGTTCCTGCCCCAAACGCTCTGCAAGCACAGCGGTCCCGGCTTGCGCGTCTGCGATTTTATAAAACTTCAGCATGCACCCTCACACTTAGTTGATGGTATTGTAACTGTTTTTAGCGTAAAGGGATAGCTGCTACTGCTGGATGGTGCCGTTCGACAACGTGGTCGGCTTCGGCTGGTTCTGGCCGAGGACGACGATGAAGTCGGCGTTCGGGTAGGTGCCGGTCAGTGACGAGCTGGTAGTTACGTTACTGCCGAAGAGTGACTTGAGCTCGTTTAGTGTGGCTGGGTCTTTGCCCTGAGAATTGTCGACGATCAGATTATCTGTTTGCGGCGCCGGTGCATCTGCCTTGGCGCTGACATACATACCCTTGCTCGCAAGCACGTCGCCTTCGGTCGCTGCCAGGCCGGACGTGTTGCCGCCGTTCAGTACCACGACGTTTGCCGCTTCTTTGACGATCGGGTCATTCGATGTCAGCTGCTTGATGTAAAGCTGGATCTGGCTGTAATCGCCGAGGCCCGCAGCCGGAATAAGCGCCGACTCTCCGGTAGAAGTCGTGTAGCTTCTGAGCAGGTTGACGTCTTTCTGGCCGGCTATCGTCACGTCGTTCAGACCTTCTGATTTGATACTTCCGGTGTTGATCTGTTTGGACACGTCGTACAAGCGACGGATGTTACCGGTTGAGAGATCGGTGTGGACGTTGTTGCCGAACGCGTCGAACAGTTCACCAAGCTTCACTGGATTGGCCAGCACACTGCTGGTTGTAACCTTTTCCTTGAGGGCGAGCATCATCATGCGTTGATCTTGGGTCCGCTGGAAATCACTGGCCGCGAAGCCGTACGAACCGTAGGTATCGCCGCGAGCGCGTGCCAGGTCAAGCGCTTGCTCGCCGGTCAAGGTGTGCGGGCCGTTGGATAGCTTTACGAGCGGGCCATGCGTTGACCAGTCGACGCTCGGGTCGTACAAGCCACGCGGGTCTTCACTCTGGATATTGACGTTGATACCTCCTACGGCATTTACTGCATCTTTGAGCGCTGAGTAGTCGATAAGCGCGTAGTAGCTGATTGGGACGCCAAAATCCTGCGAGACGGTCTTTTCGAGCAGGCCCATGCCGCCATTCGCGTAGCCGGGTTCCGAGAAGTGTTCGGCTTGCCCATCTGGATATGCTTCGTTAATCTTGGCGTAGCCGTTACCGGGGATGTTGACGTACAAGTCGCGCGGGACGCTGAGCATAAAGGAGGTGTGGTTCTTGAAATCGTAGCTCACGATCATAATCGAGTCCGTGAGGTTAGCGCCATCGTGGCCGGGGTCATCCGCCGAATTGCCTGCCAGAATGATGTTACAGCGCCCAGTACCTTCACACTTCAGCGGTGCAGCGCTCAGGAAACCAAGCAAGTTGCTGTTACTGCCGAATACTTTGTTGGTGTCGTGGAAAATCTTCCAGCCCATCCAGCCGCCGGTCAGTAGCACCAGGACGGCTAGGGCGGCCGCAGCACGCTTGGTGATCTTCTTGAGCCGTGGATGGCGGCTTATGTGGCCGCGTTTGTGTTTGGTGTTTGCTGTCGGTGTTGCGTGTTGCGGACGGCTGGAATGAAAAACGGGAGTTGGCGGCGTGGATTGTATACCTGCCGGTTTCGGAAGGCTGCTGTGGGTGGCTGCGCCTGCACTGTGATTAGTGAACTCCTGCCGTACCGGCCGTGTTGCAGCCGGTTGCGTGGGGTGAAAGCCGGGCCGACGTTCGCGAACGCCATGCAAGCGTCCACTCGGGCTGCCACTAGCTGCACCGCCGTGTTGCGGCCGTGCACTTGGCATAAAGCCGTCGATGCTATATCCAGGTTTGCGGGGGCTATTATTCATAATAAAGCTAAGAAGATATGCACATGCAACGAATGCGTCCGGGAATACTTAAGTCTGTGCCAATTATTACCATAACAAAAACTAGGTATGGGTACAATCTTATTTCGGCTTATTGCAGAGTTGCTGGAGATGATGGATTTTAGTATGGCGTGGCGTCTTGGTAGTCGCTACTGAATGTAGTGTTCAGCTGCGATAGTATGGTGCTATTCGTTGTAATTAACCCGAGCTCGCGATTACGCACTAACGACGTATATGAAAAATTCTCGGAACCGATGAACGCCTGCTTGTTGTCGACCAGTACCATCTTGGCATGGATATAGAGCGGCGTTTCACCTTTGAACGTTCGGATGTGCGCACCGTCGCTTTTGAGCTTCGTAAAGTTGCTGTGCCAGCTGGCTTGGTCGGTCATGACTACTTGCACGTTTACGCCGCGCATGGCTGCAGCGCCGAGCGCGCTCACTACTTTGCTGTCTTGCATTTCTTCGTTATAGATTTTGATCGATGACTTGGCGTTATGTATAAGGTTGACGGTCGCTGTTTCCGAACCCGGGCTCCAGAGCAAATCATCACCGGTCAGTGTGGTCAGGCTCTGGTCGACCCAGTCGGCGCTGAATGTGGCTGTGATGGCGGCGACGTCGTTCTTGTCGGTGTCGAGCACGCCGAAGTCACGGCTGGTCGCGTAGTATTGCGGCGTGAGGTTGAACGTCATGATGAGCGCGGTTTTGTCGTCGACAACCAAGGTTTTCTGGTGGGTCAGCGCGAACCTGGACGGCGTCCATACTACCGACACGCCATGTGCCTGCAGGTAATCGTAGGCGGCCTGGTTCGGGTTGGTTTTGTCAGGCTTTCCATAGTAGCCGCCGTTCAACAGTACTCGCACGTCGACACCACGCTGCTTGGCCGCGACTAGCGCCTGCTCGACTTGGTTGTCTTCGAGTTCGTATATGACAAGATCGACGGACTTTTGGGAGCCGTTAATCAAATTTAGAACTGGCGCTACTCCCGCCTTCGGTTCGGTTATGAGCGACAAGCTTCCGGCGGGTATCGAGATAGTGGCGTTTTGTGCAGGTGTATCATTCTTTGCCGTGAAGGAGCTTTTGTTGCCAATGATGGCGATAATAGCCAAGATAGTAAAAATCACCAGGCCTTGCCAGGTGAGTTTGCGTGTTCGGCGAGCCATAAGCTCTATTATAACGGACGTGCTTAAGCCGGTAATGCTGACGAAAGGGGGCTGCTGTGTTTTTCTGTGGTTTTCGCTGTAAAAAGCGACCCTATAACACAGCAGCTTCCCCTTCCGGAGAGATTCGACGTGAGTTACGCCAGGTGTGTTTCTCTCATGACACCTTGTTGTTCCCGAGGCGGCGGAGCCCTAGGCGATGGCCAGGTGGTCATCGGGTCAGGCCGCGACCGACTCGTCGGTGAGGGCGAGTTCCGCGTTGGCCGTCTGGCTCCAGTAGCTGTCGCTGTCGTCCGCGGCGTTGCGGGTCGCGAACTCGGCGTAGCCGGCCAGCATCAGGATGGTCTCGCGCGGCAGGTCGCCCAGCTCCGAGTCGAGCCGGAAGGTCTGGTCGCTCAGCACGCCGCGGGCGTCGCGGAGGACGAACGTCTCCTTGTAGGGGTAGACGACCATCTCCAGCCACTTGCCGTCGTCGTTGCTGAGAACGAACAGCACGCTGTCGTTGCCGACCGGCTCGCCGGAGGTGACGTTGTTCGCCTTCACGATCTTCGCCACGTTCTTGGCGAGCAGGAAGAGACGACGCACCGACCGTGCCTCGACGCGCTGCATCCGCGTGACGGTCGTCCGCAGGCTCCCGACCTCGCCGGTGACCTGTGCGAGCTGCTCGCGGAGGGCGGTGATCGCCGGGTCCTCCTCGGGCTCCTCGTCGACGACGGCGGGGGCGGTGCGCAGGCGCGCCTTGACCAGGGCGGTTTCGGCCCATCCGTACATTCATGCCTCCCAGGCACGACCTCAACACCCCTGTGCTGTGACTAGTCTGTCACGGCGTACACAGAAATGTTATCCGCAATTGCGGACCCCTCTTTCGAGGTAAGGAACCCGCACATTATATACTAATTACGCTTAAAAAGCAATGCTTATTAGAAATTCCCGGGTGCTGTGTATATAAGCATTGCACATCTGTTAGCATCCGCTACAATATATACGATGATACACATATCGACAGTGTCTGGGCGAACTGGAGACGAGCTAGCCAACGGCTAGAAGAATTTTGACATGTCTGAAGTCCTCGTTTTTCTAGAAGTTATGGCGCTGGTGGGATTTTCGGCAGTCTGTTCCGGGCTGAACATCGGTATCGTGTCGTTGCACGAAGTGGAGGTAGCACGCAAAGCCGCGCTCGGTAACACGGCGGCACGTCGAGTCCTGCCATTCCGGAAGAACTTACATTTGACGCTCAGTGCTATTTTGCTGTCGAACGTGGCCGCGATATCGGGTACGTCACTCGTGCTTGATAACCGATATAATGGCGTAATCGCGGAGATCGCCTCGACACTTCTCATCGTTATTTTTGGCGAAGTGATGCCGCAGGCATTTTTCGCACACCACGCGCTGAGCTTCCTATCCAAGCTGGCCTGGCTGCTCCGGGCGATGATCGTCGTGACGTACCCCGTATCCAAGCCGCTACAGTTGCTGCTCGATAAATTGTTCGGTCCGGAAATGCCGCACCTGCAAACCAGGCGTGAATTAGGCATGCTTATCGCTGAGCACGCTAGCTCCGATGATAGCGAGCTGGATGACGACGAAATAGAAATCATGCGTGGCGCTCTGCTCTTAAGCGAAAAGCGCGCTCGCGATATCATGACCGATCTGCGCAAAGTCTATTGGCTAACACCGGACACAAAGATAAACGCTGAGAAGATCGACGAAATCAAAGAACACGGCTGGAGTCGTATACCGGTACTGAACCGCCGTGCGACGACATGCTTCGGTGTGTTACTTATGAAAGATTTGGTCGACGAAGATTTTGACGACGAACCCCGTCGGGTTGATGACTTACCGCTGTATCCAGCGCAAGTCGTTGGCAGCATGACAGCACTCGATACGCTATTCCGCAAGTTCATTAACGGTGGTACGCACTTGTACCCTGTTGAACGTGACGACGAAATTGTTGGGATCGTAACTATTGAAGACTTGCTCGAAGAAATCGTCGGCCACGAAATCGAGGACGAAACCGACCGTGCCAAGAGGCGCCGTGCCAAAGCCAAGGCAGCTGCTTCTAAATAATGTGCTGGTGGACCAGCGTGAGTAACGTTTGGTAATGGCTCGCGCAAAACCAGACATCTATCGCGATCAAGCCCGGGAAAAGGATATACGTTTCTACTGCTTTGCCGGTGGTGATACGGAAAGCCTTAATAGGTGGTAAGCTAAACTTGGCCGGAATCGGGAGTAGTAATGGCACCCCTTCCTTCGTGAACGTATCCATCACTAGATGGCTTGCCATGCCGATCATGAACGCCCACCACACGAAGCCGATGTTGACGTGCGGCATGACGGGGTGCAGAAACGTAAGCAGCCAGTGGGCTAGAAAACCGAATATCGCGAGCCCGAGCAGCGAATGCGTTAAAAAGCGGTGGCCGCCCATTCCCTTATCGACGATACGGCCGAAAAATTTTCCTTCCGGTAAGTTGCGCCAGAGTGGTGCCGTGGGCTGGTCGATGTCTGGCGCGATGCCGCCGATCTGGTTGGCGAGCAGCGACACAAGCGCAGTAGAAAGCGTCATCGTATGCAGCGGGGTGAACAGCACTACGCCGCCCAGCGCGGTAATGGCTGCCAAATCGTGGGTACGTCCGGTCATAAGCCTTAAGTGTAAGCGGTTTGGCTATAGTTTTCCAGCGATTCAGGTGGAATTTATAATGCATATACTTTGAAGTTAGTGAATTCAAATTCGGCATAATCGCCGCGGATACCCACCGCTCCGGTTGCGGTGATGGGCTGGTATGTGGCCGAAGTGTAACGGCCCGGTGTCTTGCAACTGGCTGACCAATGAGGGTTGGTGCCGCCATGGTCAGTACCGGTGTCTATTGGCGTGGCGGTGCTGTAGTTGTCATCGTAGAGCTTGATGGTTACTGAGCCGTCATGGTTAGTCTGAGCCGTGGCGGTATACGTATTCCACGAGCCTGTTTTGAAATCATGTTTGACGTACTTTCCTAGCACGAAATACGTGCCGGAATTGTCGGTACCGCATGGTACTTTGCGCTTGATGACTACGTCGCCGTCGGCACGGTTAACGCTGACATAATACAGGTTGAATTCACTCTGGTAGCGTAGCCAGATGTGTGTGCCATACCAGCAAGTATCACCGTTATTACAAGCGGTGTTGTGAATTTCATCCAGCTGTTTGAGTCGGAGCGACACACCTATATCGCCTGAAAACTTCTTGGCCGTATTGAGTCGGAATACATCCGAATCGGTGCAGTTGCCCGAGTGTGGGTTCGGGTTGGCTTGGTCGTTGTAGCATGAATCGGGGACGCCTGTCCAAAACGTGCCACTTTTGGCGAACAACGAGCCGCTCGTCATCTGCCAGTCGGAAGATTTTTTAGCTAGCGGATCATGTGGGTTCCAGTACGCGAATTCGTTGGTGATGAGCCCATCCATGGGCGGCGGCGTGTACGCGGCGAGCGTGATTGGCGCCGGTTCTCCTGTGGTCGGCGGTGTATGTGCGGGAATCGGCGAGGTGGCTGTAGCAGATGTCCGAGACTTGGGTGAAGCGGCTGGCGTCGGTGATCTATGCCGGTGCGCGACGTATACCAATAGACCGGCGCCGGCGCATACGATGACGATCATCACGATGTACGCGCGTTTCGGCGGCCGTAGTCCTCTCATTTTTCCTTGGCTACCTTTACGTCTGTTAGGTTGAGCAGCGACGGCTTGTTGGCGCTCCAGACAGAGAAGCCTATGCTGCCGGTCGCCGGCATAGTTTTGTCGGTGGTCTGCAAAATTGTCTGACCGTCTAGCAGGCACGCTATCTGGCTGCCTACAACGCGCACGCCAACCTGATGTGTTTGCCCCAATATTGTCAGCCCGGTGTCTTGTTCGGCGATCGTCTTCATCGAGGCACCTTCGTTGCGCCTGATCGAAACGTAGCCTTTGCCGAAGTAACACCCGGTTCGGTATGCGTCACCTTGCATGCGGGCGATGATCCCGTAGCTTGTTCCCTGCTGCAGTGTCGCTCGGGCGCTCAACGTGTAGTTACTCCAACCGCTGGCACCATCAAGGATGATACCGGCGCCGGTTGAACCTTTCGTACCGTTGATGGTGAGTGTTCCATTGTGCACGCTGCTATCCCCCCAGGCGGCTTGCCAGCCATGGTTAGTTTGCAAATCATCAGTGTATGGCAATGGCTTGGCGGTGCCGTTCTGTATGAAGTTCACCAGCCCTTGCCCGTCCATCCATTTTCCAAGTTCCAGCTGGATGCGGTAGGTCAGCGGCTGTTTACTATTATAGTAGCCTTGGCTCTGATCGCGACCGGGGTAGTACAGCATCATGGCGTTTTTGAAGAGTTTTTGCACATCCTTAGTCAGGACGGTCGGTGCCGCAGAATAATTGCTCGAATTGTTCTCGCCCATATCCGAGAATGGAAAAGCGAACAAATTTTCAGGCTTGTGTGTGAAGTTTTGCATCTCCTGCTTGGCAGTGCGCATGTCGTTGTATACGCGGGCGGCATACTCTGCGTCGGTTTCCATGCGATGTTTTGTGGACAGGTAGAGTTTGTTCGGGTAGTACTCTCCCTGCTGGCCGTTCGCACCGGTTTGGTAGTAGCTGTGCCCGTCGCGCGTGTGGACCTCCAAGTCCCAATGTCCGCTGCGTTCCATGGCTTTGAGCTCGATTGCCGATAAGTAGTAGTGCGAGCCGGCGGGGTCTTCTATAGAGTATCTGGTGATGATGAAGTTGGTGGCGCGGAAGCCGAGCGCTTTGAGCACCGGATCGGCGCCGTAGTATGAATCTTTGGTGCCATCATCGAACGTAATGAGCACCGACTTTGCCGGTAACTTCTTGGTGCCTTGTATGAAATCGCCATAATCTTCGGCCGATACCGTGGAATAGCCGGCCTTTTTCAGCGCGAACATCTGTGCCTTGAACGCGGCGGGCGTGACGTTGTATTTGTCGTTACCTTCAGCGGTAATGCGGTGATACATGAGCACCGGCACTGATGCGGCATAACCGGTAGTCGGGGCGGCCTCGACTTGCGTATGGAATACAGCGCTCTGTATGGCGTTGTATCGCGATTCTCCAACGTATCGGTTGTAGTCGTAGGCCATGAGGTATGTCTTGAAGTAGTTCTCGATTGTTTTCGGGTTGGTGAGGTTCTGTTGGTATAGCCAGTACGCACCGCCGTAGATCAAGATACACATGAGCGCCGTAAGCAACATGTATACGAGCCGGTGTAGGTACATCCTGGTCTTTATGCTGTGCTTCGGGCGGGATCTGGCTGTCGATTCCACATACAGGAAGTCGACAAAACTACGCCAAAAGATTTCCACCCAGGGCGCATCGGTCGCGCTACCTTCTACGTAAATGAAATTCAGAAACATGTAGCCGAGCCGTCTCACCGTGTACCCCACTTCCTGTTTTGGATGGTCGCTGCGGCGTAGAACAGTATGAATGACATGAATATCACGTTCAGCCCTGCCCAGGCGAACAGGTACGGCCAGTATTTATTGTCGCGTGCTGTGAACCGATAGAAAATGAGGATGATCGCAGTGAGCAGAAGTGCACCAAACAAATAGTAGAACGGCAGCGTACCGCGTACGATAGGGTTAAATATCATGGCACGGGCGGCGGCGAACGGCGTCAACAGGCTGACGAGCAGCAACGGGTAGAAATATGTGATAGCCAGGAACGGCCGCTTGCGGATGATGAACTTGCCGAGAAACACAGCGTTGATGATCCAGCTTTTTTTCCAGCGGGTCTGTTGCTTAACGAATTGCCTGATGTTTTCCGGGCAGATCGTGTACGCCTGTGCCAGGTCGGTGTAGATGGTTTTGTGGTCTGTCTTGATGAGCCAGTTGGT
>Ga0187809_10000221_pt1 | contig 35259 bp, 30 predicted proteins | sample NC_wetland_sal_i_8_FD_132415 | JGI IMG/M metagenome (GOLD analysis project Ga0187809, IMG submission 132415) | Wetland sediment microbial communities from Neuse River Estuary, North Carolina, USA - ASW_4 | ecosystem: Environmental > Aquatic > Freshwater > Wetlands > Sediment | place: USA: North... | reverse complement strand
GCGTGTACAGCTCCCAGCCGAGGTCACCGACGTACGAGATGCGCGACGCGATCACGCCGTTGTCGAGCTCCTTCCAGGTCGCGAACGGGAACGCCTCGTTCGAGACGTCAGTCCCTGTGATCGCGGACAGGATGTCGCGTGCGCGCGGCCCCCACAGCCCGACGGTGCAGACGCTCGAGGTGTGGTCCTCGATGCGCGTGCCGTCGGCGCAGTGGTCTCGGAACCACTTCATGTCCGCCATCCCGTGCGCGCCGCCGGTGACGACGCGGAAACGGTCGTCCTCCATGCGCATGATCGTCAGGTCGGACTTGAACCCGCCGCGCGGGGCGAGCACGGGCGTGTAGACGACGCGGCCGTTCGGCACGTTCATCTGCCGCGCTGCAACCATCTGCACCGCGTCGAGCGCGTTCGGGCCGACGACGTCGAAGACGCAGAACGCGGTCAGGTCGAACATCGCGGCGCGCTCGCGCATCGCCAGATGCTCGGCATTGATGATCGGCGACCACCAGCGCGCCTCCCACTCGTGCGTGCGCGGCTTCACACCGTACTCGTCGACGAGGTCCGCGTTCGACTCGTACCAGTGCGGCCGCTCCCACGCCGCCGCCTCGTAGAAGACGGCGCCGAGCTCCCGCTCGCGCTCGTAGAACGGCGACATGCGCACGCGCCGGTTCGACTCCCACTGCTCGGTCGGGTGGACGATCCCGTACGTCTTGTTGAATCCCTCCGCCGCGCGGCCTTTCACGTGCTGCGGCGTGCGCTGCTCCGGATAGAAGCGCGCGATATCCGACGACTGCAGGTCGATCTCGGGCTCGCCGTGAACCATCCACTCGGCCACGGACTTGCCGACGCCGGGGCCTTCCTTCACCCACACCGCGGCGGCCGACCACAGCCCCTTCACCTCCGGCGTCTCGCCGAGGATCGGTAGGCCGTCCGGCGTCAGCGACAGGAGGCCGTTGATCGCGTACTTGATGCCGACGGACTCGTCGCCGAGGATCTCCGGCACGAGCTGGAGCGCGTGCTCGAGCTGCAGCTCGAAGTCCTCCTGCGTGAACGGCAGCTCGGTCGGCGTCAGCGCCGCCTCCTCGATCGACGGGATGTCGTCCGGCTCCCACAGGATCGGTCGGTGCGCGTAGGACCCGACCTCGAGCCCCTGCCCGTCCTGGCGCTCGTACATGTTCGTGTCCATGTCGCGGACGATCGGGTAGTCGACCGCCGTCTTGGACGTGAGGAAGCGCGGCACCGGGCCGACGTCGATCATCTGGTGCACCGCCGGCGTCAGCGGGATGGACGCTCCCGCCATGCGCGCGATGCGCGGCGACCAGACCCCGCACGCGATCACGACGGTGTCGGCCTCGATCTCGCCGCGCGTCGTGTGCACGCGGCGAACACGGCCGCCCTCGACGTCGATGTCGAGGACCTCGGTGTTCGCCATGATGCGTGCGTCCTTCTCCTGCGCGCGCTCGCGCATGATCGTCCCGAAGCGGAGCGAGTCGACGACGGCGACCGAGGGCGAATAGAAGCCGCCGAGCAGGATGCTCTCGTCGACGTACGGGACGAGCTCCTTGATCTCGGCCGGCGTGACGAGGCGGCAGCCCTCGACGCCCCACGACTTCGCCGATGCCATTCGCCTGCGCAGCTCCTCCATCCGCTCCTCGGTTCGTGCGACCTCGACGCCGCCGCACTCGTGCAGCGTTCCCGCGTCGCGGTACTGGCGCATCGACTCGAGCGTGAGCTGCGTCATCTCCTTCGAGTGGTCGACGGGGAAGATGAAGTTCGATGCGTGGCCGGTGGAGCCGCCCGGGTTCGGGAAAGGCCCCTTGTCGAGCTGGACCAGATCCTCGACGCCGAGCTCCGCGAGCCAGCCGGAAAGGCTGTTCCCGACGATGCCGCCCCCGATGACGACGGTCGTCATACGGTGACCAGCACCCGGCGCATCGCCGCCTCGAAGTCCTGCACGTGCGCGCGCATGATCCCGGCCGCCTCCGCGCCCATGCCGTTCACGATCGCGAACAAGAGGTCGCCGTGCGCCTCGACCGCGTCCTCCAGGTCCTCGGCGCGCTCGAGAGCGATCGTCCAGATGCGCAGCGCGAGGACGTAGTACTCGCCGAGGGTCTTCTCGAGCAGGTCGTTGTGTGCGGCCGCGTAGATCGCGCGGTGGACGCGCTCGTCGAGGGCCATCAGGTCGCCGCCGCGACCGATCTCCTCCCGCAGCGCGGTGAGCCCGTCACGCTCCTCCTCCGTGGCACGCTCGGCCGCCAGTCGCGCGGCCTCCGGCTCGAGCGCCTCCCGCACCTCGGAGATGCGCGCGAGGTCGCGCACGTCCACGTTCGTCACGAACATGCCGCGCCGCGGAAACACCTCGACGAGCTGTTCCTGCGCGAGACGGCGCAGCGCCTCGCGGACCGGCGTCCGGCCGAGCTCGAGCCGCTGCATCAGCGCCCGCTCGTCGATGACCGCGCCCGGCGCGAGCTCCAGTGAGACGATGAAACTGCGGATGGCCACATAGGCGCGGTCTGCTGCCAGATCCACAACAGATATATTACTAATATCCCGGTACCTGGTACCGGCCTTTCGCTGTAGAAAGGAGATCGGCGGTGGCGACGAAGACTCCCTCCTCCCTCGAGATCGCGCAGGAGGCAACGCTCCGGCCGATCTCGGAGATCGCCGCCGCGGCGGGCCTCGAGCCGGACGAGGTCGATTTCTACGGCAAATACAAAGCGAAGGTTTCGCTGTCGGTGCTCGACCGCCTTGCCGAGCGCGCCGACGCGAAGCTCGTGTGCGTCACGGCGATCACGCCGACGAAGTTCGGCGAGGGGAAGACGACGACCTCGGTCTCGGTCACGGAGGGCCTGGGCGCAATCGGCCGCAAGCCCGTCCTCTGCCTGCGCGAGGCGTCGCTCGGCCCGGTGTTCGGGATCAAGGGCGGCGCGGCGGGCGCCGGCTACGCGCAGGTCGTCCCGATGGAGGACATGAACCTCCACTTCACGGGCGACATCCATGCCATCGGCGCGGCGAACAACCTGCTCGCAGCGATGCTCGAGGCGCATCTCCTGCACGGCAATGAGCTCGGCATCGATCCGCTCTCGATCTCGTGGCGACGCTGCGTCGACATCAACGACCGCGCGCTGCGCGACGCCGTCATCGGCCTCGGAGGCCGCGCGAACGGCTACCCGCGCCAGACCGGCTGGGACATCACCGCTGCCTCCGAGGTGATGGCGATCGTCGCCGTCGCCCGCGACCTCTTCGACCTGCGCGCGCGGCTCGGCGCGATCACCGTCGGCTCGACATACGAAGGCGAGCCGGTTACCGCGGACCAGCTGAAGGCGGCCGGCGCGATGACCGTCCTCCTGAAGGAGACGATCAAGCCGAACCTCGTGCAGACGCTCGAGGGGCAGCCGGCGTTCGTCCACTGCGGGCCGTTCGCGAACATCGCGCACGGCAACAACTCGCTCGTCGCCGACCGGATCGCGCTGAAGCTCGGCGACATCGTCGTCACCGAGTCCGGCTTCGGCGCCGACATGGGGATGGAGAAGTTTTTCGACATCGTCTGCCGCGTCGGCAACCTGACGCCGAGCGCAGTCGTCCTCGTCGCGACGGTGAAGGCGCTGAAGCACCATGGGGGCAACCCGGACGGCGGCGCGGAGGCGATCGCGGCCGGCTCGGCGAACATGATCCGGCACCTCGCCACGATCCGAGAGTTCGGCCTGAACGCGGTCGTCGCCGTCAACCGCTTCCCTCAGGACGCCGACGACGAGATCGACCAGATCCGCGAGATCGCGCTCGCAAACGGCGCCTTCGCGGCCGAGGCGAACGAGGCGGTGGCGAAGGGCGGCGAAGGCGCGGCAGCGCTTGCGGAGGCCGTCGTCGCGGCGACGGAGCAGCCTTCGAGCTTCGAGCCGATCTATCCGCTCGATGAGTCGATCGAGCGGAAGATCGAGGCCATCGTCACCCGCGTGTACGGCGGCGACGGGATACTCCTGCAGCCGGCCGCGCGGAAGAAGATCGAGGAGTTCGAGCGCGTCGGCTTCGACAAGCTCCCGATCTGCATGGCGAAGACGCACCTTTCGCTCTCGCACGACCCGACGCTCGCGAATGCGCCGACGGGGTTCACCGTGACGGTACGCGACATCCGCGCATACACGGGCGCCGGGTGGCTCGTCGCGCTGTGCGGCGACATGCAGACGATGCCCGGCTACGGCAAGACGCCGGCGGCGATGAACGTCGACATCGACGACGAGGGGAGAACCGTCGGCCTCTTCTGACGTCCAGGTCTCCTGCCGGGACCTCTGGAAGGTCTTCGGCGCCAACGCCGCCAGGGTGATCGAGAGCGGCGACGTCGACCTGCCGCGCGCCGAGCTGATGGCGAAGACGGGCTGCACGATCGCGTGCCGCGATATCACCTTCGAGGTCCGCCGCGGAGAGGTCTTCGTGGTCATGGGCCTGTCGGGCAGCGGCAAGTCGACGCTCGTCCGCTGCCTCACGCGCCTCATCGAGCCGACGTCGGGCGCGGTCGGCATCTCCGGCGTCGACGTGGTCGCAGCCGATGCCAAGCGGCTTCGCGAGATGCGGCGCACGAAGGTCGCGATGGTCTTCCAGCACTTCGGACTGTTCCCGCACCGCACGGTGCTCGACAACGTCGCGTACGGGCTCGAGGTACAGGGCGTCGAGCGACCCGTCCGGTACGCGCGGGCGCGCGAGCTGCTCGAGCTCGTCGGCCTCGGTGCCGTCGCCGCGTCGTACCCCGATCAGCTGAGCGGCGGGATGCAGCAGCGCGTCGGGCTCGCGCGCGCGCTCGCGGTCGATCCGGAGGTGCTCATCTTCGACGAGGCGTTCTCGGCGCTCGACCCGCTCATCCGGCGCGAGATGCAGGACGAGGTCGTCCGGCTCCAGGGACGCCTGCGCAAGACCGTCATCTTCGTCACGCACGACCTCGACGAGGCGCTCAAGCTCGGCGACCGCATCGCGATCATGAAGGACGGCCGCTTCGTACAGGTCGGATCGCCCGCGGACATCGTCGGCACACCGGCCGACGACTACGTGCGCGAGTTCGTCCGCGACGTCCCGCGCGGCAAGGTGCTCACCGCCGCGTTCGCGACGCAGCCGAGCGCAGCCGGCGAGTCGCCGCGCGAGACCGTGCGGCACGACCAGCGCCTGGGCGAGCTCCTTCCGATCATCTTCGGCGCCACCGGGCCGATCGGCGTCGTCGACGACGCGGGGGAGCTGGTCGGGATCCTCGACCGGCGCATGGCAATTCACGTCGTCGCCGGGCGCGAGGAGACGGCGGTGCCCGAAGAACTCGCGACCCCCGGGGAGTAGAGGTGTCCGTCCCCACCACGACCACCCTTCGGCTGCAGGCAGCCGTCCGCCTACGGCTCGACGGCCTCGGCCGCTGGGGCGCGCCGCTCACGCTCGCCGTCCCGCTCTGCATCGTCGCGGCCGCCGTCGAGGGCTTCCACGCCGGCTTCCCGGCGACGTGGCTCTTCGGCGTCCCCCGCTGGTTCGACAGCCTGAACAACTGGGTCACGAACAACGACAGCTCGAACTTCTTCCTGCACACGATCGTCGGAGGCTTCGGCAACGTCCTCAACGGCGCGACGAACGACGTCGTGAACCTCCTCCACTGGATGACCTGGGTCGGCGTCATCAGCATCGCGGGCGCGTTCGCGTGGCTCGTCGGCAGGTGGCAGACCGCGGTCTTCTCGGCGCTCGTGATCTCGTGCTTCGGCGTCTTCCAGATCCCGAACGGCGGCCCGAACGGCATCTCGCAGATGTGGCCGAGCGCGATGACGACGCTCGCGCTGATGGCCGTCGCGATCGCGCTCTCGACGATCGTCGGCATCCCGCTCGGGATCGCGTCCGCCGTCTGGACGCCGGTGAGCAGGACGCTGCGCCCGATCCTCGACCTCATGCAGATCCTCCCCGCGTTCGCGTACCTCGTCCCCATCGTCGTCCTCTTCTCGATCGGGAATCCCGCCGGGATCGTCGCGACCTTCATCTACGCGGTGCCGCCGCTCGTCCGTTTCACGGAGCTCGGCATCCGGTCCGTGCGCCGCGACGTGATCGAGGCGGCCGAGGCGTTCGGCTCGACGCGCGCTCAGATCCTGCGGCACGTGCAGCTGCCGCTCGCCGCCCAGGCGATCATGCTCGGCCTCAACCAGGTGATCATGATGGCGCTGTCGATCGTCGTGATCGCCTCGCTCATCGGCGCCGGCGGGCTCGGCGACCCCGTGCTCGCGGCATTGCAGACGCAGGAGATCGGCGAGGGCTTCGTGGCCGGGATGCTCATCGTCGTCATGGCGATGTGGCTCGACCGGGCCTCGGCGGCGATCGGCCTGCGCGTGTCGCGCGAGAGCGGGCTCCCGCAGCGTCGCATCGGCCGTGTGCAACTCGGCGCGATCGCCGCGTTCCTCATCGGGGAGATCCTCGTCTGCCGGTACGGGCTCGGCCTCGGCGACTGGCCGGCGGGCTGGGGGTTCTCAGCCGTCGACGCCGCGACGCGCGCGCTCAACTGGGTCACGAACGAGTTCACCGGCGTCGCCGGCCCGATCTCGAACTTCCTCACGCTCGACATCCTCAATCCACTGCAGCGGTGGCTCGGCGACGTGCCGTGGTGGATCGTGGCGGCGGTCGTCGGCACGGTCGGCTGGGCGCGCGGAGGCTGGAGACGCGGCGTCGTTCTCGCCGGCTGCGTCGTGCTGCTCGGCTTCATGCAGGCGCCGGTCGGATACACCTTCCAGGGGACGACGTCGTACAACTTCAGCGCGTGGACCGATGCGATGGTCACGCTGAGCCTCGTCGTCGTCGCGCTCGTCCTGGACCTGGCGATCGGGATCCCGCTCGGGATCGCCGCGTATCGTTGGCGAACGTTCGAGCGCTCCCTCCGCCCGGTCCTCGACCTCCTGCAGACGCTGCCGGCGTTCGTGTACCTCATTCCGGTGGTGGCGCTCTTCGGCGTCGGGAACGTGGCCGGCGTGAGCGCGTCGCTCATCTACGCGCTGCCGGCTGCGGTGCGGGCGACGACACTCGGGCTGCGCGCAGTGCAGCGCGACGTGATCGAGGCGGGGCAGGCCTTCGGGTCGACGCGGTGGCAGCTGCTGTTCAAGGTGGAGCTGCCGATCGCGCGGCCGTACTTGATGTTGGCCGTGAACCAGACGATCCTCCTCGTCATGGCCGAGGTGGTCGTCGCAGGGCTCGTGGGCGCGGGAGGGCTGGGTCTCGACGTCGTCACGGGCTTCTCCCGCTCCGAGGTCGGTCTCGGCGCGGCGGCCGGCCTCGCGATGGTGCTCATGGGGATCGTCCTCGACCGGCTCAGCCAGTCCGGTCCGGCGCGGACGGCAACGTCGTGAAACACGACCAGGAGGGAGCTTGGCAATGAAGGAAGGAAGGTGGGTGCGACGCATCGCGGCCGCCGGCGTCATCGCCGTCGCAGCGATCGCGGTCGCGATCAGCGCTGCGAGCGCGGCGAGCAAGCCGACGATCGTGCTCGCGAACAACTCGTGGGAGGGCTCGGTCGCGAACAACGTCGTCGCGCAGTACGTCATCGAGAAGAACCTCGGCTACAACGTCAACCTCCTGACGATCGACGAGATCCCGGCCTGGCCGGCCATGGTGCAGGGCAAGGTCTCGGCCGTGATGGAGGTCTGGGGCCACTCGCCGCTCTACGCGCAGTACGTGAAGGGCAACCACAAGGTGGTCGACGCGGGCCTCGAAGGACCGGGCGGCAACATCGGCTGGTACGTCCCGACGTATCTCGTTCAGCAGCACCCGGAGCTGAAGACGTGGAAGGGCGTGCAGAAGGACTGGAAGCTGTTCGTGACGCCGCAGTCGTCACCGCAGGGCCAGTTCCTGGACGGCTCACCCAGCTACGTCACGAACGACCAGGCACTCGTGAAGAACCTCAAGATCAACCTGAAGGTGGTCTTCGCCGGCACCGAGGCCGCGCAGCTGACCGAGATCGAGTCCGACTACAAGGCCAAGAAGCCGGTCCTCTTCTACTGGTACACGCCGCAATATCAGAACGCGATCTACAAGTTCACCCAGGTTGCGCTCCCGCCGTGGACCGCCGCCTGCGCGAAGCTGAAGCCCGCGCAAGTCAACTGCGCATATCCGCCGTACCACCTCTACAAGGTGATGGCGTCCACCCTGCAGACGCAGGCGCCCGCTGTCGCGAACTTCATCCGCCGCTTCAACTGGACGGCTGACGACCAGAACTCGGTCGCCTACGACCTCGCGGTGAAGCACATGAGCAACACGGCCGCGGCAGCGGCGTTCGTCAACTCGCACCAGGCGCTCGTGAAGTCCTGGCTGTCGAGCTCGACCGCTCCCACGAAGCAGGAGGCGCCCGCCCCGGGCACCTAGAACTAGGCCCGCTTCGTCTCGGACGGGAGGGGCGGCGAGCCGCCCCTCCCGTCAGGTCGTCGCCAGGAGGTCCGTGCCGGAGACGACCGCGGGCACGAGGTCGCCCATGACGTCGACCTCGACCTTGCTTCCCTCCCCCAGCTCTGACGGGAGCTTCGCGAGCGCGACGTTGCGCTGCACCGTGAAGCCGTAGGCGGCGCTGCGGACGCAGCCGACGACCTCGCCACCGCGGTGGACGGCCTCGCCGCCGTAGATCGTCAGGTACTCCTCGCCGCCGACGACAAGGGTCCGGAGCATCGTCGGCGGCTCGCGATCGAGCTCGAGCCACTTGTCCTTCGCCACCGCGAACGCGAGCCCGGAGTCGAACGGCGTGTCCGACGCCGTCAGGTCGGTCCCGAAGTACCGGTAGCCCTTCTCGATCCGCAGCGAGTCGAGCGCCTGATAGCCGATCGGCTCCGGCTGCAGCGTCTCCATCAGGTAGTTCCACGCATGCGGTGCGTCGTCGGGCCGCACGTACAGCTCGAACCCGTACTCACCGACGTACGTCATCCGCTGCGCGAGGACACGCACGCCGCCGACGTCGATCTCCCGGGCCGTCCGGAACGGGAAGTCCTCGAGCGCGCCGCGCACGGCCGGCCCCCACAGCCCGATCACGGCCCAGTCGTCGGTCACGTCCGTCACGCGCGCGCCGTGCAGCTCGAGGAAGCCGCGGTCGCTGTCGACGGCCCCGGCGCCGGTGACGACGCGGAAACGGTCATCGGCGAGCCGGGTGACCGTCACGTCGCCGACGATCCGCCCGCGCTCGTCGAGCAGCTGCGTGTACGCGATCGAGCCGACCGGCCGGTCGATGCGCGCACCGCAGACGCGCTCGAGCACGTCGAGGTCCGACAGCTCGAGCTTCCCGAACGACGTCATGTCGATGATCCCCGCGCGCTCGCGGACGGCGGCGTGCTCGACCGCGAGCCGCTCGTGCCACGGCGGCCGCACCCAGCCGCCGGTCTCGCGCTGCTCCTCCCCTGCCCGCCGCGCCGGCCTGCCCGGCTCGTGCCAGTCCGCCCGCTCCCAGCCGTTCTTCGTCCCGAAGACCGCGCCGAGCGCCTCGTTCTGCGCCTGCAGCGGCGACAAGCGCTTCGGCCGGCCCGCTTCGGACACGTCGTACGGGTACCTCAGCCGGTAGTAGTAGCGGTAGACCTCGCGCCCGCCTGCAGCGGCGAAGGACGTGTCCCGGTAGGGCCCGCCGAAGCGCCACGGACGGTACGGCTGGACGTCGACCTCAGCCTCACCCGACGTGACCAGCTCGGCCAGCGCCTTGCCGAGCCCGCCGGCGCCGCCGAAGCCGTTCAGCGAGAGCCCCGCCGCCATCCAGAAGCCGCGCACGCCCGGCACCGGCCCGAGGAGCGGGTTCCCGTCCGGCGTCATCGCGTCCGGGTGGCAGACGAGCGCGATCATCCCCGCCTCGTCGAGGAACGTGAAGCGCCGCACGGCGCCCGCCATCAGCTGCTCGAAGCGCGCGTGGTCGGGCGGCAGCGCGCGCGCGCCGTGATCCCACGGTACGCCGTCCTCCCAGCGCGACACCGGGTTGGGCTCGTAACCGCCGAAGAGAACCCCGCCGCTCTCCGCCTTCCCGTACACGAGGTTGTCGGTGTCGCGGAAGCACGGCGTGTCGCGCGGCAGCTCGTGCCCCTCGACCGCGTGCAGCGCGATGTGCTGGTGGTCGACTGGAACCGAGCAGGTGAATGCGCCGACCATCGCGGCGACGCGCGGCGCCCACATGCCTGCCGCGTTGACGACGGTCTCGCACTCGATCTCGCCGTGCTCGGTCTCGACCGCGCGGACGGCGCCGTCCCGCACGTCGATGCCGGTGACGAGCGTGCGCGTCCGGATCTCGACGCCGCGGTCGCGCGCCGCGGAGGCCACCGCGTACGTCGCGATGTGCGGGTCGACCGCCCCGTCGCCCTGCATCCACACCGCGCCGTACAGCTCGCGGTCGGTGATCGCAGGCAGGATCGTGCGTGCCTCCTCCGGCCCGACGAGCTCCGCGTCGAGCCCGATCGCCCGCGCCCGAGAGACGCCGCGCCGCAGCTCGAGTAAGCTGTCGCGGCTCGAGGCGATGCGAAGGGACCCGACCGCGTCGAACACGCCGAGCTCGTCGTAGAGCTGGACGCTGTAGCGGCGGAACCGCATCATCGTCGGCGATGGGTTGAACTGCGTGACGAGGCCGGCCGCATGATGCGTGGAGCCGCTCGTCAGCTCGCCCTTCTCGACGAGGACGACGTCGCGCATGCCGGCCCTGGCGAGGTGGTACGCGCAGCTGACACCGGCGATCCCGCCGCCGATCACGACCGCCTGCTTCACGCGCGGATGCGCTCTCCCCTGGGGTCGTACAGCGGGTCGGCGCGCACATCGCCGCCGACCCAGTCTCCGAAGATGTCGATCGCGACCTCCGTTCCCGGCTCCGCCTGCGCGATCGGGACGTACGCATACGCGATGCTGGCCTCGACCGCGTAGCCGTAGCCGCCGCTCGTCACGCGGCCGACGATCTCGTCGCCGTGCCGGACCGGCTCCGAACCGAGCGCGACCGCGCGCGGATCCTCGAGGACGATGCAGACGAGCTTCTGCCGCGGCTCGGCCGCGAGCAGCGCATCCCGTCCGATGAAGCCGCCCTTGTCCAGCTTCACGGCGAAGCCGAGGCCGGCGTCGAACGGGGTCGTCTCCGCCGTGAGGTCGCTCGCCCACGCGCGGTAACCCTTCTCGAGCCGGAGCGACTCGATCGCGCGGTAGCCGCCGGGCGTCACGCCGTCGACGCAAAGCGTGTCCCAGAGCGTCGCGGCGTACTCGGCGGGGCAGTACAGCTCCCAGCCGAGCTCGCCGACGTACGTGACGCGTGACGCGATGCAGGGGACGTCGCCGACCGTCACCTCGCACGCCTGCATGTAGGGATGGTCGAAGCTGACGATCTCGCGCGCTTTCGGGCCCCAGACGCAAAGGCACGCGAGGGCCGACGTGACGTCGTTCACGAAGACGGAGCCGTCACGCGGCATGTTCCGCTCGAGCCACGCCCGGTCGTGCGTCCCGAACGCCGTCCCGGTGACGAGCAGGAACCGATCCTCGCTGCGGCGCATGACCGAAAGGTCCGCCTCGATGCCGCCGCGATGGTTGAGGAGCTGCGTGTACACGACCGTGCCGACGGGGCGGTCGATGCGGTTCGCGCACAGCCGTTCGAGGAAGGCGAGCGCTCCCGGGCCGAGCACCTCGAGCTTCGAGAACGACGACTGGTCGAAGAGCGCGACCGCCTCGCGCGCCGCGCGCGCTTCGACCTCGATCGCCGGCGACCAGTTCTCGCCGGCCCAGCCGCGCGGCCGCAGCGACTCGTGGCCGCGCGCGGCATTCGACCCGTACCAGTTGACGCGCTCCCAGCCGCCCTTCTCCCCGAAGGACGCGTCCAACGTGATATGCCGCTGATACACCGGCGATACACGAAGCGGGCGCCCCGCCCTGCGCTCCTCGCGTGGGTACTTGATGTCGTAGTACTGCGACAGCGCCTCATACGTGCGCGCGAGCGTGTACGACCGGCTGCGGTACTGCCGGCCGAAGCGGCGCCAGTCGAGCGGCCAAACGTCCCACTCGGGACGGCCGTCGACGATCCACTCGCTCATCATCTTTCCGATGCCGCCCGCTCCGGCAAGCCCGTGCGCGCAGCCGCCGGCGGCGATCCAGAAACCGGGCACGTCCGTCTCCCCGAGCAGGAAGTCGGCGTCGGGCGTGAACGCCTCCGGCCCGTTGAAGGACGCCTTCACCTCTGCGTTCTCCATCGCCGGCACGCGGTGGATCGCGTTGGTGAAGAGCTCCTCCATGCGCTCCCAGTCCTGGGGGAGCAGCTTCGCCTCGAACCCGTCCGGGATGCCGTCGATCGCCCAGGGCACAGGCTTGCGCTCGTAGCCGCCCATGACGAGGCCGCCCACCTCGGTGCGGAAGTAGATGAGGTTATCCGGGTCGCGCAGCGTCGGCAGCGCCTCGAGCGGAGGGTCGAACGGCTCGGTGATCAGGTACTGGTGACCGAACGGGATCATCGGCACGTCGACGCCCACGAGCGCGGCGACCTGGCGCGCGTACATGCCGGCGGCGTCGATGACGACCTCGCACTCGATCCGCCCCTTGTCCGTCTCGACCGCGGACACGCGGCCGTCGCGCGTCTCGATGCCCGTCACCGTCGTCCGCACCTCGATCTGCGCGCCCAGCCGGCGCGCGCCGTCCGCAAGCGCGAACGTCAGCTGCGACGGGTCGAGGTAGCCGTCGTCGGGGATGAAGGCGGCGGCGAGGACGCCGTCGGTCGACATCGGCGGGAAGAGGGACTGCGCCTCCTCGGCCGAGACGATCTCCATCGGCAGCCCGAACGTCTTCGCCCACGACGCCTGCCGGCGGATCTCCTCCAGCCGGGGCTGCGACGACGCGAGCCGAAGGCCGCCGAGCTGGTGCCAGCCGGGATCGTTGCCGGTGAGCTCCTTCAGCTCGGCGTAGAGCCCGACCGAGTACTGCATCATCCGTGTCAGCGAGATCGACGAGCGCAGCTGGCCGACGAGGCCCGCCGAATGCCAGGTCGAGCCGTGCGTCAGCTGGAACTGCTCGACGAGGACGGAGTCCGTCCAGCCCTGCTTCGCGAGGTGGTAGAGGCACGAGCAGCCGATGACGCCGCCACCGATCACGACGGCGCGGGAACGTTCGGGGGCCATGGCGCGAGCCTAATACGGAGGCGCCGAATGAATCGGCGCCTCCTTTTGTGGTCGGCGTCCGCGAGCGGACGCCTTAGGATCGTGCGATGCCGTTGGAGGAGGTGCTCGACGCGGTCCCCGAGCTGCGCAATGCGCACTCGGTCGAGCCGCTCACCGGTGGGTTGACGAACACGAACTGGAAGGTGACGAGCCCGTCCGGGTGCTATGTCGTCCGGATCTCCGGCAAGGACACGAGCCTGCTCGCGATCGACCGCGAGAACGAGGCGCACAACACGATCGCAGCCGCGGAGACCGGTGTCGGCCCGCCGTTCGTCGCCGCGCTGCCCGAGCACGACGCGCTCGTCCTCGGCTACCTCGACGGCGAGGTGATGGATGCCGAGAGGCTCCGCCGCGGCGACCGGCTCGGGGCGATCGCATCCGCCTGCCGGCGCCTGCACGCGGGCCGCCGCTTCCTCCGCGACTTCGACATGTTCCAGATCCAGCCGGGCTACCTCGCGATCGTGCGCGAGCGCGGCTTCCGCCTTCCCGACCGCTACGAGGAATTCGAGCCGCAGATCCGCGAGCTCGAGCGCGCGATGCGCGTCCACCCGGAGCCGACAGTTCCCTGCAACAACGATCTGCTCGCGGAGAACTTCATCGACGTCGGCGGCGAGATGCGGCTGATCGACTACGAGTACTCCGGCAACAACGAGCCGTCGTTCGAGCTCGGCAACGTCTGGAGCGAGTCCAACCTCTCGCTCGACCAGCTGGAGGAGCTCGTCGCCGACTACTGGGGCCGGCCGCTCCGCAACAAGGTCGCGCGCGCACGGCTCTGGGGACTGATGTCGAAATACGGTTGGACGCTGTGGGGCTCGATCCAGGTCGGCATCTCCGACCTCGACTTCGACTTCTGGGGATGGGCGATGGAGAAATACGAGCGGGCCGTCGAGGAACTCGACGGCCCGCAGTTCGAGCAGCTACTGGAAGACGTGCGGCGCGACGACTAGATGTGATGCGGTGCAGGGAGCTGCATCGCCTCGTCCGCCGGCGCCTCCGTGTGTGCCGGCTTGTTCCGCTGGACGAGCACGAAGTACGCCGCGCCGACGAGCGCGATCACGATGACGGCGGTCCAGAAGACCGGCTGGTGATTGAGCCAATGCCAGTGGAAGTTGAGCGTGCCGGGGAGCTGGTAGGGCCGCGGGTTCGACGCCACGCGCGGCCAGGCGAAGTTGATCAGCATGCCGCCGCCCCAGACGAGGCCGAGGACGGTGAGCGGTAGGCCCCAGCTGCCGAGCGAGAACGGCGCCTTCGTCTTCGGCCAGCCGCTCAGACGGGCGCGGAGGAGCGCGATGTTCCCGATGAAGTACGACAGGTAGATCATGCCGGTCGCCGCGATGGCGATGATCCCGGCGCCCGCGTACTGCAGCATTGGGATGAAGGCGAGGACTCCGATCGCGATGCACGACCAGATCGGCGTGTGCAGTTTCGGGTTGACCGCCGCGAGCCACCGCGAGCCCGGCAACGTGTCATCGCGCGACATGCCGAAGCACAGGCGGATGGTCGACGTCATGATCGAGAGGCAGCAGACGAAGATCGCGGCCGAGACGACCATGAGGAACGCCGCCGAGAACGCCGAGCCGAAGTTCGACTCGATGATGTTCGCCGGGCCGAAACCGCCCTTGATCGCGGCCGGGAGGTCGCGGATCCCGAGCAGCATGCAGAAGAGGAAGATGCCGCCGATCACGAACGCGCCGACGACCGATCCCAGGATCGCCTTCGGAGCTTCGACGCGCGGGTTCTTCGTCTCCTCGGCGAGCGTGCCCGCGGTATCGAAGCCGTAGATCACGAACAGCGACATGAACATCGCGATCAGGAACGTCCCGAACGTCAGGTTCGTGCCGCCCGTGTGGAAGATCACGGCGCCGCTCTGATGGTGGTGGAACGCCCCGAGGATGAATGCGAACACGACCATGCCGAGGATCTCGAACAGGACGCCCGTGTTGTTCACGAGTGCGACCAGCCGCACGCCGAAGATGTTCATGATCGTGATCAGCACGAGCGTCACGATCGCGAACAGTCGCTGGTTGTGCAGCGAGTCGCTCACGTTCCAGCCCATGAGGTTGAAGGCCGGGATGAGCGCGAGCGGCAGAGTCACGCAGACAGCGGTGACGGTGAGGATCCCCGCGAAGAGGTAGATCCAGCCGGCGAACCACGAGTACGTCTTCCCGGCGAGGTACTTCGTCCACTGGAAGACCGAGCCCGCCACTGGGTAGTGGCTCGAGAGCTCCGCCCAGCCGAGCGCGATGATGAACTGCCCGATCGCCACGATCGGCCAGCTCCAGATGAAGACGCCCCCGATCGTCGTCAGGCCGAGCGCGAACAGCGTGAAGATGCCGGTCGACGGCGAGATGTAGCTGAACGCGACGGCGAAGGAGGAGAAGACGCCCAGGCTGCGCTTCAGCTCCTGCTTGTAGCCGAATCGCGCGAGGTCGTGCTCGTCGGACAGTTCCGTCATTGGATTAGCCCTCCCTGTCGTGGTCCCTCGATTGACCCACGGCGCAGGGTTCGTGTCAACGGCCTCGCTTCCTAGGTGATCGATAGGAGTGCGATGCCGATTGCCACCGAAAACGCCCCCGCAATGCGAGGCAAACCGACCGGCTCGCGCAGCACGCGCCGGGCGAGGAGCGCCGCGACGACGACGCTCGACTCGCGCACGGCGGCGACGGGAGCAGCCGGAGCGCGCTGCAATGCGAGCAGGACGAGCGCGTACGCCCCGAACGTGCAGATGCCCGCAACGACCGTGGTCGCACCCCACGCAATGCGCAGCGCATGGAGCCCCTTCGTCCGCGCGATCGCCGACCCGTAGAGGACGGTCGGCCCGATCATCCCGAGCTCGAGGTACGGGATTGCGCCTGCGTGCTTCACGCCGTTCTTGTCCACGAGCGTGTACGCGGCAATGACGCATGCGATGAGGAGCCCGAGCGAGACACCACGCCCCGGGTCGCCGCGCAGCCCCCGCACGAGCAGGACGCCGAGCCCCACGAGGCAGACCCCGATCACCTGGCCCACCGAGGTCGCGCGCCCGAGCGCCACCGCCCCCACGGTGAGCACGAGCACGGGCGCCGTCCCACGCGCGATCGGATACACGACCGAGAGCTCGGCCACCCGGTATGCGCTCGCGAGAAGCGTGAAATACAGGAGCTGAAGCGCACCGCTCGCGACGAGGAAGGGGATGACGGCCCGATGGACGTTCCAGACCACGACGGTCACCGGGAGGAATGCAACCTCCGCGACGAGGAGCGCGACCGCCGTCGCGGCCTGGACGTCTCGCGCCCGCGCGAGGAGCACGTTCCAGAGCGCGTGGACGAGCGCAGCGGCCAGCGCGAGGCCGAGGGCCGAGGTCGGCATACAGTGCAACCATGCCGATCGCTGCGGTCGTCTTCGACTTCAACGGGACGCTCTCGGACGACGAGCCGGTCCTGTGCGAGATCTTCATGCACCTCTTCGCCGAGCACGGGAAGCCGATGTCGGCGCAGGAGTACTTCGACCGGCTCGCGGGCCTCTCCGACCCGGAGATTGTCCGGACGTGGCTCGGGAACGAGCACCCCGACGTGGAGGCCGTCATCGACGAGCGCGTGGAGCGATACCGAGCCGCCGTCGCCGACGGCTCGACCGTGCACGCGCACGTGCGCGAGGCGGTCCGCTTCGCCGCCGAGCGCGTGCCGCTCGCCATCTGCTCCGGTGCCGCGCGCGCCGAGATCGAACCGGTCGTCGAGGCGGCCGACCTCGCGCCCCTCTTCGACGCCATCGTCACCTCCGACGACGTCGTCCACGGGAAGCCCGATCCGGAGGGCTACGCGCAGGCGCTCGCGACGCTCGGCGTCGATCCCGCCGAAGCGCTCGTCGTCGAGGACACGGAGGCCGGGATCGCGTCCGCACGCGCGGCCGGCGTCGGGCGCGTCCTCGCCATGCGCGGTACCCTCGAGCCGCACCGTCTCGCGCGCGCCGACGAGTTGATCGACCGACTCGACGTCGACGTCTTGCGGCGTTGCTTGTCATAGCGCATCGCGGGGCGTCGTTCGAGCGGCCGGAGAACACCCTGGCCGCGTTCGAGCGCGCGATCGAGCTCGGAGTCGAGTGGATCGAGTTCGACGTCCATGCCGACGCCGGCGGTCGGCTCGTGGTCACGCACGACCGGCCCCTCTCACGGCGCGCGTACCCGACGCTCGAGGAGGCGCTCGACCTCATGCGGGGCCGCGTGGGCGCGATGGTCGAGCTGAAGACGCCCGGCCGCTACCGCGGCCACGCCGTCGTCGCACGCACCGTGCGCCTCCTCGGCGAGGACGACGCGCTCGTCTCGTTCCAGCGCGCGGCTCTCGAGGAGGCGCGCTCCCTCCGCCCGGAGCTCCGCACGGTGCAGCACGTCGGCGTCGGCGTCTCCATCCGCGGCGCGCGCGAGGCGTGGGCGGCCGGCTTCAGGAACAACCGCGTCACGGGCCGCGGCATCGCCGCCGCGCGCCGGCTCGGCCTGCTTCCCCTCGTCTTCACCGTCAACGAGCCGGGCCGCATGCGTGCGCTCGACGCGCTCGGCGCGGGCGGGATCTTTACGGACCGGCCGGATCTGGCTCTTCAGCTATTTCCGGCAGCGGTTCGTCGCTGAGGTCGAGCAGGCGCGCCTCGGACGCCGGAAGCGCTGCATCCACCTTCGAGCCGGGTGGCAGTGCAGCCGCGCGCGCCGTCGGCATGTCGGCGATGAGGCTCGCGTCGTCGCTCGAGATGCGCAGCCGCGTGACCGGCCCGAGAAACGTGTGCGTCAGCACCTCGCCCGTGAACGTGTTCGCGCCCGCGCCGTTCGCGGCCGTCACGTCGACCGTCTCGGGCCGCACGAGGACGAGCACGCGCGCGCCGCGCGGCTTGCTCCGCGCAGCTTCGACGGTGATCGTCTTGCCGCCGGTCTCGACGGTGCCGGTTCCCGGGTCGACGACGGTGCCTTCGAGCCGGTTCATCGTCCCGATGAACTCGGCCACGAACGGCGTCGCCGGCGCGCTGTACATCTCCGCCGGTGCGCCCATCTGCTCGATCCGGCCGCGATACATGACGGCGACGTGGTCGGAGACCGAGAGCGCCTCCTCCTGGTCGTGCGTCACGTACAGCGTCGTGATCCCGAGCTCGAGCTGGATGCGTCGGATCTCCTCGCGCAGCTGCACGCGCACCTTGGCGTCGAGCGCCGACAGCGGCTCGTCGAGGAGGAGCACCCGGGGCTCGATCGCGAGCGCGCGCGCGAGCGCGACACGCTGCTGCATGCCGCCGGAGAGCTGATGCGGATACCGCCCGCCCGCGTGCCCCAGGCCGACGAGCTCGAGCAGCTCCTCGACGCGCTTGTGGCGCCCGCCCCGGTCCTGGCGGCGAATCTTCAGCCCGAACTCGACGTTCTGCGCCGCCGTCATGTTGGGGAAGAGCGAGTACGCCTGGAACACCATCCCCATGTCCCGTTTGTTGGGGGAGACGCGCGTTACGTCCTTGCCGTCGACGACGACACGGCCGCCGTCAGGCCGGTCGAAGCCGGCGACGATGCGCAGCGCCGTCGTCTTGCCGCACCCGGAGGGACCCAGCAGCGAGAGGAACTCACCCTGGTTGAGGTTGATCTCGATGCCGTCGAGTGCCTTGACGGTTCCGAAGTCGCGCTCGAGGCTCTGAAGCTCCAAGAAAGCCATCAGCGTGCTCCTGCGAGGAAGGCGGCTCGCTGGCCGCGTTTGCGTCCGACGAAGAGCAGAGAGAGCATCGCAAGCCAGGTGATGCCGAAGCTCACGAGGGTCGCGGCGCCGGCGGCGTACGCCTGCGTCTCGTTCACGTACTGGAGGTAGATCGGGAACGTGTGGAACTGCGAGAGGTTCGCGATCGTGAACTCGCCGAGCACGATCGCGAGTGCGAGGAAGGAACCGGCGAGCGCGGCCGCGCGGATGTTCGGGAGGATGACCGTGAGCAGCGTCCGCGGCCAGCTTGCTCCGAGGCTCTGTGACGCCTCCGTCAGCGTGTGGACGTCGATGGCGCGGAAGCCGGAGTCGAGCGAGAAGAACATGTACGGGAACGCGAGCATGACGTACGCGGCCACGAGGAAGCCCCACGGCTGCCCGTAGAACCACGTCGGCGTCCCCTTGTAGAGATTCAGCAGGCCGACGACGAGCACGATGGGCGGGACGACGAACGGCACGAGCGCCATGAAGGCGAGCACCGCCCGAAGCCTCGGCACCTTCAGGTGCACCCAGTAGACGGTCGGGACGAACAGGATGAGGCTGACGACGATGGTCTCCAGCGCGAGCTCGACCGACAGTTTGAGCGAGTGCCAGAACTGGCCGTTGTGGATGACCCACGTGTACGACGCGACCGTGCAGCAGTGGCCCGTCTGGAGCTGCCGCAGGCTGAACAGGAACGTCGCGAGCAGCGGGATGAAGAAGTACGCCGCGCCGAGCAGCAGCCAGACGACGGCCGACGGCGCGATATGACGGCGTGTCACCGGACCCACCTCGCCGCCCGCCGCTGCAGGGGGATGTACAAGGCCATCATCACCACGAGCACGACGAACATCCCGAGCGCGAGAGCCTGCGCCAGGTGCGGGTTGTTGAACACGTTCCCCGTGTAGTAGGCGCCGATGACGACTGGAACGATGTACACGTTTCCGTTCGTGAGCGAATAGGCGGTGGCGTAGGCCGCGAACGCGTTTCCGAACAGGAGGATGAGGGCGCCGAGGACGGAGGGCATCAGAACCGGCAGCCCGACGTAGCGCCAGAACTGCACCGAATTCGCACCGAGGTTCGACGCAGCCTCGTGCCACTCGCGGCGGAGGCCGTCGATCGCGGGCGCGATCACGAGCACCATGAGCGGGACCTGGAAGTAGAGGTAGACGATCTCGACCCCGGTCTTCGTGAAGAGATCCGCCCGCCCCCAGACGTTGAGGTGGAGCTGGTTCTGCATGAACTGCGTCGCGATCCCGATCGTGCCCAGGGTGGCGATGAAGGCGAACGCGAGGGGGATCCCGCCGAAGTTGGCGGCCACGCCCGAGAACGTCGTCAGCATCGACCGGATCCAGCGCGGCGTGCCTTCCCTGATCGCGGCGTAGGCGAGCGCGACGCCGATGGCGCCGCCGAGCAGCGCAGTCACGGCGCTGATCTCGATGCTCTCGCGATAGGCGTGGAGGTACGGCTCGTGGACGAGCTGAGTGATGTTCGACATCGTCCAGCCGTGCGTCGAGCCCTTGAACGCCCCGACGAGCACCTCGCCGGCGGGCAGGAACAGGAAGAGGATCGTGTACGCGAAGAACGGAAGCGTGCCGATCCAGGCGAGCGAGAGCCGCCTCCGGCCGGACGCGACGTCCGGCCGGAGCGACTCGGATACGGCCTGGGACGCGATCGGGCTACGCCCCCATCTTGGCCGGCCATTCCTTCTGGATCACTGCGTTCGCCGCGGTCTGCTGGCCGTTCGTCGAGAACTTGATCTTCGCGTACAGCGACGCAGGAGGAAGCACCGAGAGCAGGCTCTTCGGGATCACGTTCCGCTTCGCGAGATCCTGGAAGCGGGCGGGATGCGAGTAGCCCTTCAGGAAGATGAGCTGCCCCTGATCCGAGTAGAGGAACTCCTCCCACAGCCGCACCGACCACGGATGCGGGGCGTGGGCGTTGATCGCCTGGCAGTAGTACGCGCCGTAGACGCCGTCGGCCGGGATCGTGACCTTCCAGTTCGCAGCCGGGAACTCCTTCACGTAGCCGAGGTTCAGGTAGTCCCAGTCGATCGAGATCGGCGTCTGGCCGGATGCGACCGTCTGCGGCGACGAGTCGACGGGCAGCCAGTTGCCGGCGGCCTTCAGCTTCGCGAACCAGTCGATGCCGGGGCCGACATCGCTCAGCGACCCGCCGTTTGCGAGCGCCGCGGCGAAGACTCCCGCCACGCCGGAGCCGGCCGTGAGCGGGTTGCCGTTCAGTGCCACCTGGCCCTTGTAGTCCGGCTTGAGGAGGTCGGCGAACGTCTTCGGGGGCGTCTTGACGAGGCTGGCGTTGTAGCCGATCGAGATCGCCCCGTAGTAGTCGCCGTACCAGTAGCCGCGCGTGTCCTTCATGTAGCGCGGGATGGTGGCGAACTCGGACACGAAGTACTTCCCGAACAGGCCCTGCGCCGTGCCGGAGATTGCGAACGGTGGACCGTCGTCGACGGCGTCGGGCGCGCGCGGGTCGCCCTGGAGCGACTGCACGGCCTGGTTCTCCTGCGCGGAGCTGCCGTCGGGGTTGGAGTTGTTGATCGAGATGCCGTACTTCTTCTGGAAGGTGGACATCTGCTCGCCGTAGTTCGCCCAGTCGGGCGGCAGCGCGATCGTGTTGAGGTGGCCTTCCTTCTTCGCCTCGGCGATCAGCTCCTTCATGTCGAAGCCGAGGCCCTTGAGCGGTGGGTTGACCCGGATGCCGCGCTCACGGGCCCAGGCGAGCCCAGGGCTCGACAGAACCGTGAGACCGGCCGCCGCGGCGATGCTGCGCTTCAGCATCTGGGAGCGGCTCATGTCCTTCTCGTGCAACTTGCGCCAGAACTCGAGCTCTTGCGCCTCGTGATCCTCCATCTGCCCTCCCGGGATGGAATTGTGAATGAGTGGTTGCTAACACACGTGGGCGGGGGTGTTCAATGGTTGCTCCGATGCTGTCACCCGTTGTTCACCAGATCGGCAGATAGGCTCGCCCGCGATGACGGTCTTCGAGCGGGAGGGAATGTGGCTCCGTTGCGCCCTCCACGCGCATACGACGAACTCCGACGGGGACTTGCCTCCTGACAAGCTCGTCCGCCACTACGAGTGGGCCGGCTACGACGTCCTCGCCATCACCGACCACTGGGTGCGGACGGTCGAGCGCTCGACCCGGAGGACGCTCGTCATCCCTTCGGTCGAGCTGAACGCCCAGTGCGGCGCCCCGGAGCACGACGCCCACGTGCTCGCCCTCGGCGTCGACGCCGACCCCGACATCCCCGACGACGAGTTTGCGCCCCTGCAGGAGGTCGTGGACTGGATCGCCGCGAACGGCGGCCTCCCGTATCTCGCGCACACGTACTGGAGCGGCCTGCGGACCGACCAGTGGGAGTCGTGCGAGGGGCTGCTCGGCATCGAGGTCTGGAACTCCGGCTGTGAGCTCGAGATCGGCCGCGGCGACTCGACGATCCACTTCGACGAGGCGCTCGAGCGCGGCCGCGGCTTCTTCGCGCTCGCGACGGACGACTCTCATCATCCCGGCTTCGACAGCGGCTTCGCGTGGACGATGGTGTGCGCGGCGGAGCGCTCGCAGGAGGCAGTGCTCGCGGCGCTGCGCGACGGGAGCTTCTACGGCTCGACCGGGCCGGAGATCCGCAGGGTCGAGGTGGACGACGCCGTCGTCACCGTCGAGTGCAGCCCGGCTGCGAGCGTCACGCTCGTGTGCAGCCGCGGGCGCGGCGCCCGCGCGAACGCGGGACGGCTCGGCTACCAGAAGGAGGCGCAGATCCTCGCCCGCGACGACCGCGGGCTCATCACCCGCGTCCGGCTCGAGCGGCCGTACCGGACGCCGTACGGGCGCATCGAGGTCGCGGACGCAGACGGCAGGCGTGCATGGACGAACCCGCTTTGGATCGAGCCGCTCGGCTAGAGGCGCTCGCCTCGCGTCGCTTCGACCTGCTCGTGGCAGGCGGAGGGATCGTCGGCGCCGGCATCGCCGAGGCCGCGACCGCGCACGGGCTGAGCGTTGCGCTCGTCGACAAGGGCGACTTCGCCGGCGCGACGTCGAGCGCGTCGTCGAAGCTCGTCCACGGCGGCCTGCGCTACCTGCGGCTCGGCGACGTCGGGCTCGTGCGGGAGGCGCACCACGAGCGGCGGGTGCTCATGCGCGTCGTGGCGCCGCATCTCGTCCGCCGGCTGCCGTTCCTCTTCCCCTTGTACGAGGACGGCCCCTACCGCCCGTGGTTCGTGCAGACCGGGATCGTCGTGTACTCGACGCTCGCGCGGGCGAAGCTCAACGGGCTCGTCGAGCTCGACCGCGCGCGCCGGATGGTGCCGCCGCTGCGCGGCGCCGGCCTCCGCTCGTGCGCGCTGTACGAAGACGCGTGGACGAACGACGCGCGGCTCGCGCTCGCGAACCTGCGCGCGGCGGAAGAAGGCGGCGCCGTCGTCCTCAACTACGCCGAGGTCGTGGGCGTGCGGCCGCCGGAGGTGTGCGCCGACGGGCAGACGTTCCGCGTCCACGCCCGCCGCGTCGTCAACGCGGCCGGGCCGTGGGTCGACCGCGTGCGCAGACTCGAGGACGAGAACGCGAGGCCGTCGATGCGGCTGAGCAAGGGCGCGCACGTCCTCGTCGACGGCGGGCAGGATTGGAGCGCCGCGCTGACGATCCCGCACGACAAGGTGCGCGTCAGCTTCGCCGTCCCCTGGGAAGGAATGCTGCTGCTGGGGACGACCGACTCGCTCTTCGACGGCGAGCCGGAGTCGGTCGCGGTCACCGACGAGGACGTCGAGCAGATCCGGAGAGAGGCCGCGATCGCGGTGGACGAGGTCGGCCCCGTGCGTGCCGCGTTCTGCGGCCTGCGGGTCCTGCCGGGCGGCGACGAGGCGACGGCGAACGCAAAGCGCGAGACCGTGTTCTCCACCGGCCCGTCGGGGATGGTGAGCGTCGCAGGCGGCAAGCTGACGACGTACCGGCGTATCGCCCTCGACGCGCTCGACCATCTCGGCGTGCGCGGCCTTTCGCGGCGTCCGCGCCCGCTCCCGGGCGCGGTCGGCCTCGACCGCATCGCCTGGCCGGTCGAGCTCGACGCAGCCACACGCGCGCATCTCATCCACCTCTACGGCTCGCTTGCGCCCGAAGTGCTCGCGCCGGCGGGCGACGACCCGTCGCTCCTCGACCCGCTCGTCCCCGGCCGCCCCGACCTGCGCGCGCAGGCGCTCTACGCCCGCGACCACGAGTGGGCCCGTACCGACGAGGACATCATCCGCCGCCGGACCACTGCTTGGCTGGCCGCCGGCAGCATCCCCGTCTAGATTGCTTGTATGACGATGAAGTACTCGCGGCTGACGACGCCGCTCGTCCGAGACGGTGGAGAGCTGCGACCTGCGAGCTGGGACGAGGCGCTCGACCGCGCCGCCGCCGGCTTCCGCAGGGCGCTCGACGAAGGCGCGGAAACAGGCGTCTTCAGCTGCTCCAAGGCGACGAACGAGCTGAACTTCGCGACGCAGAAGTTCAGCCGGGTCGTGCTCGGGTCGAACAACGTCGACAGCTGCAATCGAACCTGACACGCGCCCAGCGTCGTCGGTCTGGCGACAGTGTTCGGTGCAGGCGGCGGGACGAGCTCCTACGAGGAGACCCGGGCCGCGGACCTGATCGTCCTCTGGGGATCGAACGCGCGCGAGGCGCACCCGATCTTCTTCCATCACCTGCTCAAGGCCGTGAACAACGGCGCGAAGCTCATCGTCGTCGACCCGCGGCGGACGCCGTCCGCGCAGTGGGCCGACCTCTGGCTCGGGCTCGACGTCGGCACCGACATCCCGCTCGCGAACGCGGTCGCGCGCGAGATCATCGAGGCCGGCCTCGCCGACATGGAGTTCGTCGGGCGTGCGACCTCCGGCTTCGAGGCGTTCCGCGAGTCGGTGCAGCCGTGGACGCTCGACGAGGCGGAGCGCGTCACCGGCGTGCCGGCGGAGGCGATCCGCGAGCTCGCCCACTCCTACGGCGAGGCGACGCACGCGCAGCTCTGCTGGACGCTCGGCATCACCGAGCACCACAACGCGGTCGACAACGTGTTCGCGCTCATCAACCTCGCCCTGCTGACGGGGAAGGTGGGCAAGTGGGGATCAGGCCTGCAGCCGTTGCGCGGGCAGAACAACGTTCAAGGCGGCGGCGACATGGGTGCGATCCCGAACCGCCTGCCGGGGTTCCAGGAGATCCTCGACGATGCGGTTCGCGCGAAGTTCGACGCAGCGTGGGGCTCGTCCATCCCGCCGAAGCACGGGCTGCACCTGAGCGGGATGTTCGAGGCGATGGAGCACGGCGACCTGCGCGCGGTGTACGTCGTCGGCGAGAACCCGGCTCAGGGCGAGGCCGACCAGGCCCGCGCCGAGCGGCTGCTGCAGGGGCTCGACCATCTCGTCGTCCAGGACATCTTCCTCACGCGGACGGCACAGCTCGCCGACGTCGTCCTGCCGGCGGCGGCGACGCTCGGCGAGGCCGAAGGAACGGTGACCTCGAGCGAGCGGCGCGTGCAGCGCGTGCGCAAGGCATACGACGCGCCCGGCGATGCGCGCGACGACATCGAGATCGTGTACGAGCTCGCGCGGCACCTGGGCCACGACCTCGGCTCGACGAAGGCCGAGGACGTGTGGAACGAGCTGCGTTCGCTCTCGCCGATCCACGCTGGCATGAGCTATGCGCGCCTCGAGGAGCTCGGCGGCATCCAGTGGCCGTGCCGGGACGAGAGCGACCCGGGGTCGCTCTTCCTGCACGGGCGGCTGTGGGACGACGTCGTCGAGGACCGCGCGCCGTTCCAGGTGGTGGAACACGACCCGCCCGTCGACACCCTCGACGACGACTTCCCGCTGCGTCTCACGACCGGCCGCCGGCTGGAGTCGTACAACACCGGTGTGCAGACCGGCGGCTACTCCTCCCCCCTTCACGCCGGGGGCCTCGACATCCTGCTCGCGCCGGAGGACGGCGCACGCTACGGGATACGCGACGGCGGCCGCGTACGCGTCGTCTCGCGCCGCGGCTCGGTTGAGACGTCCGCACGCTACGACAAGAATCTGCGGGCGGGGCTCGCATTCATGAACCTCCACTTTCCGGACGAGGTGGCGACGAACGTCCTGACGATCGACGCAACCGATCCCAAGTCGGGGACGGCCGAGTTCAAGGCAACGGCGATCAGGCTGGAAGCCATTGCCTGATTTGAAGCTGCTCGAGGCTGAGCCGAGCGAGGCGGAGCGAGCCGCAATCGACGCCGTCGTCGGAGCGGAGGCAGCGAACGGCGGGCGCGTTGCGCGCAGCGACCGCACGCGACGGCACCTGCTGCTGCCGGCGCTGCGTGCGGCGCAGCGGCGCGTCGGCTGGGTGACGCCCGGCGCGCTCGGCTACGCGTCCCGGCGGCTCGAGGTGCCGCCCGCGGACGCGTACGGCGTCGCGACCTTCTACGCGCTCATCTCGCTCGAGGAGCGGCCGCCGGAAGTGCTGCACGTCTGCACGGACCTGTCCTGCGCCCTCGCCGGCGCGAGCGTGCCGCCGGGCGCGCATCCGTCGCCGTGCCTCGGCCTGTGCGAGCGGGCGCCGGCGGCGCTCCGCACGGTGGCTGGGCCCGAGCCGCGCGAGGAGCAGATCCCGCCCTCGTCGCCGCCGCTCCCGCAGACGACCGGACTGAAGTTGCTGCGCCGAATCGCCGAGGGAGCCGACCCGGAGTCGCCGCCCGAGCTCCGCGCGCTCGACCGCGCCCGCGTGCTCGGGGCGCAGCGCGTGATCGAGCTCGTGAAGGCCTCTCCGCTCCTAGGTCGGGGCGGCGCCGCGTTCCCGACCGGCCTGAAGTGGGAAGCCGTCGCACGCCAGCCGGTGAAGCCTCACTACCTCGTCTGCAACGCCGACGAGTCGGAGCCGGGGACGTTCAAGGACCGCGTGCTCATGGAGCAGGACCCCTTCGCGCTCGTCGAGGCGATCGGGATCGCCGCATACGCGACCGGATGCGAGAAGGCCTTCGTCTACGTCCGCGCCGAGTACCCGCTCGCGCACGAGCGGCTGCAGAACGCGATCGACCGGGCGGACGTCGGCGTCGAGATCGAGCTACGCATCGGCGCCGGGGCCTACGTCTGCGGCGAGGAGACGGCGCTCTTCCAGTCGATCGAGGGCTACCGCGGCGAGCCGCGCAACAAGCCGCCGTTCCCCGTCGAGGTAGGGCTCTTCGGCAAGCCGACGGTCGTGAACAACGTCGAGACGCTCGTGAACGTGCCGCACATCGTGCTCGGGGAGGACGCGCGCGACACGAGGCTCTTCTGCGTCTCCGGCAACGTCGCGAGGCCCGGCCTGTACGAGCTCGAGCTCGGCACGCCGCTGGGCGAGCTGCTGGAGCTCGCGGGCGCCGAGCGGGCGAAGGCGGTGCTCCTCGGCGGCGCCGCCGGATCGTTCCTCCGGCCCGACCAGCTCGACCTGCCGCTGTCCTTCGACGCCGCGCGCTCAGCCGGCGTCACGCTCGGCTCCGGCGTCGTCATCGTGTACGGCGAAGATGCAGAGCTCGTGCCCGCCGTCCTCCGCATCGCCGAGTTCTTCCGCGACGAGTCGTGCGGCCAGTGCGTCCCCTGCCGCGTGGGCACGGTGCGCCAGGAGGAGGCGCTGCACCGGCTCGCGTCCGGCAAGGCGAACGGGAACGAGCTGGCGGTGCTCGCCGATCTGACGCAGGTGATGCGCGACGCGTCCATCTGCGGGCTCGGGCAGACGGCGGCGAACGCCGTCGACTCCGCCATCCACAACCTCGGAGTCCTGCAGTGAAGGTCACCATCGACGGCGTCACCACCGATGTGGCCGAGGGCGCGACCATACTCGACGCGGCGCGCCTGATCGGGATCGACACGCCGACGCTCTGCTACGGCGACACGCTCACGCCGGTGAACGTCTGCCGCGTGTGCGTCGTCGAGCTCGAAGGGGCGCGCACGCTCGTCCCGGCGTGCTCTCGCAGGGTCGAGGACGGCATGATCGTGCACACCGACTCCGAGCGCGTGCGCACGAGCCGGCGGATGGTGCTGGAGCTGCTCGGCTCCTCCACCGACCTCTCCACCGCCCCGGACGCGCTCGAGTACATCGACCGCTACGACGCCGACCTCTCCCGCTACGGCGAGGGTGCGCTCACCGTCGCGCAGGCCGTGAAGGTCGACAACGACCTGTATGTGCGCGACTACTCGAAGTGCATCCTCTGTTACAAGTGCGTCGAGGCCTGCGGCGTCGACCACCAGAACACGTTTGCGATCGCCGTCGCCGGCCGCGGCTTCGGCGCCCACATCTCCACCGAGCTCGACGTCTCGCTGCCCGATTCCGCGTGCGTCTACTGTGGCAACTGCGTGGCAGTCTGCCCGACGGGAGCGTTGATGGCGACGAGCGAGTACGAGCTCCGCGAGGCGGGACAGTGGCGTGAAGAGGAGCAGGCGCAGGTCGACACCGTTTGCCCGTACTGCGGCGTCGGCTGCAACCTGACGCTGCACGTGCAGGACGACGCGATCGTGAAGATCACGTCGCCGGACGACCACGACGTCACGCGCGGCAACCTCTGCATCAAGGGGCGTTTCGGCTATCGCTACGTGCAGAATCGGTGAGCGTCCAGGTTCTGTACTGGCAGGACGTCCCGTCGATGGTGAAAGCGGCCGACGGATCGAAGCGCCGGCTGTCGGACTGGTTCCAGCAGGAGATCGACCGCCGTGCGATGGAGCAGGGGCTCGTCGGCAGCGACGCATACCTCGAGCACTGGCACTGGGAGGAGAGGGACGGCGACCTCGATGAGGTCGCGGCGATGCTGGAGGGCCGCTCGCGCGGCCCTCAGTCCTCATAGAAGCTCGACGCCGCCGCGCTAGTGCACGGTGAAGATCCCCTTCATGCCCTGTGCGGCATGGCCGGGAACGGTGCAGAGATACGCGTACTTGCCGGCCTTCGTGAAGACGACCTTGAGACTGGCCGACTTCCCCGGCTGGATGAGCGGCGTCTTCTTGCCCGCGATCTTCAGATCGTGGGCGAGATGTCCCGTGTTCTTGACCGAGAACACCACGGTTCCGGGCTTTGCGACCGAAGTCTTCGAAAACTTGAAGAAGAACTCGCCGGCCTTCACCGTGATCGTGGTCGTCGCGGCAGTTCGCTGCGACGCGGCGCCTGCGCTTCCGGCGGCCACAGCGAGAAGCACGAGCACTGAAGCAATGAGTCTCCTCATCAACCCTCCCTGGACGATTGTGGAACCACGCTAGCGGCCCCGGCGGCCCGGCCGGGCTCGCAGTCGTCCTCGTGACGGGGTATCGTCGCCGCGCATCCGCGTCGATCGGGTCATCACCGTCGTCGGCTGTCACGCCGGAGGAGAGGTCGGAAACGTCGTCGTCGGCGGCGTGATCCCGCCGCCGGGCGCGACGGTGTTCGAGCGCATGCTCACCCTCCGCGCCGACGACTCGCTACGACGGCTGCTGCTGCGCGAGCCGCGCGGCAGCGTCGCCGTTCATGCGAACCTCGTCGTCCCGACCGCGCGCGAGGACTGCGCGGCCGGCTTCATCATCATGGAGCCGACCGAGTACCCGCCGATGTCGGGCTCGAACACGATCTGCGTCGCGACCGTGCTCCTCGAGACCGGCATGGTCGCGATGGAGGAGCCGGAGACGACGCTGCGCCTCGAGGCGCCGGCGGGCGTGGTCGAGGTGACGGCGCGCTGCAGGGACGGACGCTGCGAGAGCGTCGAGCTGACGAACGTGCCGTGCTTCGCCGACCGACTCGACGCGCCACTTGAGGTCGACGGGATCGGGACGATTGCGGTCGACGTCGCCTTCGGCGGCATGTGGTACGCGATCGCCGATGCGGAGGCCCTCGGCTTCGCGCTCGAGGCGTCGGAGGCGCGCGAGCTCTCGCACGTCGGCGAGCTGATTCGCGTCGCCGCGCGCGAGCAGCTCTCGTGCGTGCATCCGGAGAACCCGGACATCGCCGGCGTCAGCATCGTGCAGATCGCGGAGCCGTGGCGGGGCGTCGGCGCCGCGTCGAAGAACGCGGTCGTCGTCGCGCCCGGGCGGCTCGACCGCTCCGCGACCGGGACGGGCCTGTCGGCGCGGATGGCGGCGCTGCACGAGCGCGGGCTCATGCACACCGGCGACGCGATGACCCACGCGTCGGTCATCGGCTCGACCTTCGACGGGCGGATCGTGTCGGAGACGACCGTGGGGGGCCGTGCGGCGATCGTGCCGGCGATCCGCGGGAGCGCGTGGATCACCGGCATCACCCAGGTTCTCGTCGACCCGAGCGATCCGTTTCCCGAGGGCTATCTGCTCTCGGACACGTGGCCCGGCGACGACGTGCAGGGTTAGTCCAAGAACTCCTGGAGCCGCGCGGCCTCCTCCTTCAGCTCGCGCTTCGCCGCGGCGGAGAGTGGCTCGAACGGCGTCGTGCGGATGCGACCCTTCTCCACCTTCCACGTGCCGGCGACGAAGCCGTCGACGAGGAACGTCTGCGCGACGTCGCCGTTCACGCCGATCACCCGCTTCCGGTATCGCTCGGACAGGAGGCGGCTGCGGTCGGCATGCGCAAGCAGAATGTTGTCCCACTTCGGCAGGAAGCGCACCGGCGCAGGCGTGCCGGGATCGGGGAGCGGCGCGCGCGGGACGTCGAGCAGCTCGCGGCCCTGCTCGTCGCGGAAGCGGCGCAGCTCGAGCAGGTCGAGCGAGGCCTGGATCTCCGGGACGTGCATCATGCTCCACGCGACGACGTCGCGTCGTGTCGCCGGGCCGAACGCTGCGAGGTAGCGGCGGAGCATCTCGGCGCGCGCCTCGACCGGGACGAGCGCGGCAGGCTCGTCGACCAGTGTGAATCGCCCTTCCGGGCGTGCTTTCCAGAGCGCGGTCTCGTGATGGTGAAGGAGATGTGCGCGCACGCGCGCGTAGCGGAAGGCACGGCGAGCGCTGATGCCGGCGAGCTTGTGCGCGCGCTCGATGTGCGCGACGCCCTCCGCACCGGTGATCGGCCCCGCGGCAGCGAGCCTGCGGATGCCGGGCGCGATCGTCTCGGCGAGCTTCGACATCCACGGGAAGTTCGTCTCGCTCATCGCCGCACGCATGAGCGCGTAGTCGCGGAGCGTGACCAGATGGAGCGTCTGCCGCATGACGGTCGCCTTGACGACGGTTCCCGTCGCGAGCTCCCGCTCGAGCGCCTCGCGACGGAAGCCGGTCGTGCGCGTCCAGATGCCGACGTACGGCGCCGGCGGCCACTGCGCCTGCATGCCGACGAGCCGCTCGATGACCGTCGCGGCCGCGAGCCCTTTCCGTTCGAGCAGGAGCTGGCGTGCGAGGAGCGCACGGTTCAGCTCCCGCTGCGTGAGGACGCGCTCGGCCACGCGCGCACATTAGATTCCGTTCGTGCCGACGGTGCGAAGCGAGCAGCTGCGGGCGCTGGCGCAGCGCGTCGCGGACGCCTTCCCGCCGGCGGTCGTCGAGGTGGTGCTGACCGGCAGCATCTCGCGCGGTGTCGCGGACGAGGTCTCGGACGTCGAGATGCTCGTCGTCACGGAGTCGGCGCTCGAGCTCGAAGACGCCTACGCGATCGCGCGCGGGGCGGGTCTCGACGGGCTCGACACGTGGGGCGCGCAGGGGGTGCCGGCGAAGCGCGTGTCCGGGTATCTCGCGGGTGAGCCGCTCGAGCTGATCTTCTGGCCGCGAGAGCACGCGGAATCGTCGGTGCAGTCGGCCGGCGACGCGCTCGTGCACGGAGTCTCGCTGCGGACGTCGGGACTGCTGTCCGCGTGGCAGGCGCAGCTGGGCGAGTACCCGGACGAGCTGGCCGCCCGGCGGATCGAAGAGGCGGCGCTCCGGTGGTGCGGCTTCACGCCCGCTGCGCTGCTGACGATCGCACGGCCCGGCGAGCGCCTCCCGCTGGTCGAATGGCTCCTCGACAGCGCAAAGCGGGTGCTCACGATCGTCTTCGCGCTGAACCGCGTGTGGGAGCCGACGACCAAGCGGCTCGCGGTGCGCGTCGAGCCCCTCGCGCTGAAGCCGGAGCGGCTCGCGGAGCGGATCACGGAAGCGCTGACCCAATCCGACCCGAGGCGTGCACTCCGCACGATGACGGAGCTGCAGCTCGAGACGGTGCGGCTCGCGCCGGACGGCCCGAACGTCGACCGCGCGCGGCGCTGGCTGGCGGAGGGCCTCGACGTGTTGGCGGACACATGACGACGTTCGACTCGGAGCTGCTCGACTGCCTCGAGATCGTCCTCGGCGAGCGCCCGCCCGACGCCGACTACGAGACCCTCCGTTTCCTCAAGCATTGGCTCGGCGGCCGCAACCTCGGCCTCGTCCCGATCGCCGATGCAAGCGCGTTCGACTGGCCGGGGCATTGGATTGCGCGCGTACACGCCGCGGACGGCGACCACGCGGTGGTCATGTTCGGCTCGCCGTCCGGGCCGCTCCACGATCCGGCCGGTGCGCTCGCCGGCGGCGGGACGATCGCGGAGGGCTGGCTCCTCGCACGACTCGACGTCCACCTTCCCATCGAAGAGCCTGAGCACCGGGAGGCGAACGGCGTCGTCGAGGCGATCCTCGTCGCGGCCGCCGCCGAGCAGCCGTTGCACCGCGTCGAACGAGTCGCTGCGATCGCGGGCCGCGGCCTCGAGGGCGACCGCTATTACGAGGGCCGCGGAACGTTCAGCGCGCCCGGCCGCGGCTACGAGCTGACGCTCGTCGAGGCGGAGGTGCTCGACGAGATCGGCCTGGCCTGGGAGGAGGCTCGTCGGAACGTGGTCACGCGCGGCATCGAGCTCAACGCGCTCGTCGGTCGGCGCTTCACGATCGGAAAGGTCGTGTGCGTCGGGCGCCGGCTCGCGGAGCCGTGCGCGCACCTGGAGAGGGTCTCGCGTCCCAACCTCCTCCGCCCCCTCGTCCACCGCGCGGGCATCCGTGCGGACATCCTCGAGAGCGACACGATCGCGGTCGGCGATTCGATCGAGGCGATCGACTGAGGTAGGGTCGGCCGATGCCTCCCGCCTACCGCTTTCTCGATCAGTGGCGCGTGGCCGCTCCGATCGACACCGTCTACGACGCGATCGGAGACGTGCTCGCGTACGAACGCTGGTGGACCGACTTCGTCCTGCGCTCGACCGGCGACGAGCCGCCGCCGGCACCGGGCAAGCGCAACGAGCTGTTGGTGAAGGCCTACCTGCCGTACAAGGTCAACTTCGGCCTCGAGGTGACCGAGGCGGAGCGGCCGCGCCGCATCCTCTCACGGCTGTCGAAGGACTTCGACGGCACCGGTGAATGGCGGCTCGAACAGACTGCCGACGGGACGGTGGCGACCCTCGACTGGCGACCGTCCGTCAACCACCCGCTGATTCGCTATCTGACGCCCGCGCTCCGGCCGCTCTTCCGTTCGAATCACAACTGGGCGATGCGGCGCGGCGAGCGCCAGATCCGCGAACACCTCGGCGTGACGCCGCAGTAGCAGTCGCCGCCGGGGCGAGAGGCTCGCCGGTTGCCTGACGCCTTCGTGCGGGCGGAGGCGCGGTCGACTCGCGCACGACGAGCGTCGTCGCAAGCTCGACCTTGAGCGCCTCGACCGGCCGGTCGGCGAGCAGCCGCGTGAGCAGGCTCACCGCCATCCGCGCCATCTCGCCGAGCGGCTGGCGCACGGTCGTCAACCCGGGCGTGACGAGCGGAGCCTGCTCGGAGTCGTCGAAGCCGACGACCGAGAGGTCGGCGGGGAGCGCGAGCCCGAGCTCGCGCGCAGCCTGCAAGGCGCCGATCGCAAGGTTGTCGTTGAAGGCGACGATCGCCGTCGGACGGTCGGGCAGCGTGAGCAGCCGGACCGCCGCTGCCCGCCCCCCCGCGACTTCGAAGTCGGCCTCGGCCTCGAACGCTGCCCGCGGCTCGATCCCCGCTTCGGCGAGGGCCGCGTGGATTCCGGCGAGGCGATCGACCGTGGCGCACCAGCCGGCCGGCCCCGTGATCGCGGCGATCCGTCGGTGCCCGAGGCCGAGCAGATGCTGCGTCGCCGCCGCAGCCCCGGCGGTGTTGGCGGCGGAGACGGAGGGAATGCCGGGCCCGACCGGCGTCTTCGGGTCGAGCACGACGAGCGGATACCCCTGGCCCTGCACCGCGAGCAGCTCTACCGACGACTCGGAGGGGAGGATCAGGACGGCTCCCTCGGTCGTCCCGTGCATCAGCCGTTCGAGCAGGGTCAGCTCGAGCTCGCGCTCGTGACGCGTGGGACAGAAGACTGCACGCAGGTCGTGCTCGTAGAGTGCGTCGACGATCGCGTCGGCGAGCCGTGCGAAGTACGACGACTTGATCTCCGGGAGCGTCACGCCGACGAGCTCGCTGCGACCTCGGGAGAGCGCGCTCGCCGTGCTGTTCCTCGTGTAGCCCTGCTCGCGGATGACACGAAGGACACGCTCGCGCGTGCCCACTGCGACGTCCTCTCGCCGGTTGAGCACGCGCGAGATGGTCGCGACCGAGACGCCCGCTTCGCGGGCGACGTCGCGGATCGTCGGCGATCGCCGCTGTAACCGGTTACCCATTCGAGGCGACAGTAGGTTCGCTCGGCGATCGCGGAGATCGGGGAATTCCCGCATGGGGCGTCAGACCGACCGCCGTAACAGATGTCGGTAGCGGTTTACCTCGAAGCGTCAGGAGGGTCCGCTCTTGACTTCCATCACCGAGCTGCATGGAAACGAGCTACCGGTTTCTCCGGCGGCTGCAGACGAAGGGAGTGGTGCCCGGGCCTGATCGTTGTCGTCGTCGGAATTCGCACCGAAGGGAGGGTGCAAGACATGAAACTCGTGTGGAAACGGGCGGCACTCGGCCTCGCCCTCGTGGGCTTGGTCGCTGTCGTCTTCTCCGCAGGCGGCGCCGGCGCGAGTGGGCCCGCGAGCATGAAGAGCCCGCTCGCCAACTACCCGCGCAGCCAGACGCTTATCACCAGCGGGACGCAGTGGGGCAACATCACGGGGTTCAACCCGTACGGCGGCAATTACGCCGCCGGGATGATCGGGCTCAACCTCGAGACGTTGATTCGCTTCGACCCGGTCAAGGGCACGTACATCAACTGGCTGGCGACGTCGGCCACGTGGACCGGCCCGAGGCAGTTCACGATCGCCGTCCGGCCGGGCGTCACCTGGTCGAACGGGAAGCCGTTCACGGCTGCGGACGTGGTGTTCAACCTGAGGCTGCTGCGGTTCAACACGTCGCAGTGGAACAACCTCTACCTGAACGTCCAGTCGATCGTCGCCAAGGGCAGCAACGTCGCCGTCAACTTCAAGAGCACACCGAACTACGTCCAGTGGCAAAACGCGATGTACAACATCCCGATGATCAGCCCCGTTCAGGGGAAGGTCATCACGACGGCTCAGCTGCTGACGACGTACAACCCGAAGAACCCGATCGGGACCGGTCCGTACGTGCTGGACCGGAAGGGCTTCGACCCGACCACGCGTGTGGTCTGGGTGAAGAGGG
>Ga0187809_10000220_pt1 | contig 35397 bp, 31 predicted proteins | sample NC_wetland_sal_i_8_FD_132415 | JGI IMG/M metagenome (GOLD analysis project Ga0187809, IMG submission 132415) | Wetland sediment microbial communities from Neuse River Estuary, North Carolina, USA - ASW_4 | ecosystem: Environmental > Aquatic > Freshwater > Wetlands > Sediment | place: USA: North... | reverse complement strand
GCTGCTGGGTCGGGGCGAACCGAGCCTGCATCACGCCCGGCGGGCGCTCGACATCTGTACCGACAACGGCATCGGCGGCTGGGATCTGGCCTTCGCCTACGAGGCATTGGCCCGCGGCCACGCTGTGGCCGGTGAGGCCGAGGCGGCCCGGAGCTGGACCGAGCAGGCCCTGGCCGCCCTCGATGACGTCGCCGACCAGCGGGACCAAGCCCTGGTGCTCAGCGACCTGGAGACCATTCCCGGCCAGGCTCGATTCTGGTGACCGCCGCCGGCCCGGTGCCGGACGGGTCAGCGAGGGACCACGGCCACCGGCGGCGTCGAGGACTGCAGCCTCAGTCGCAGGCCGCCGTCGTGGGCGAGCCGGCCGGCCACCCCGAGCAGGACCAGCCCCGGCACCAGGCCGGCCAGCAGCATGCCCGTTCGGGGGCCGAAGTGCTGGTCGATGGCACCTAGTACCGGTCCGCCGATCGCGCCGCTGCCGATGAAGACCAGCAGGTACAAGCCCATCACCCGCCCGCGCAATTCGTCGCCGGCGGCGAGCTGGACCGAGGAGTTGGCCGAGGTCAGGAACAACAGGGTCGCGGTGCCGACGCTGACCAGTAACAGCAGGTAGGGCCATTCCGAGCTGAAGCCGGAGGCAACGATCAAAGCGGCGCAGGCCAGGGCTCCGACGCCGGCCAGGCCGCGCAACCGGGTCCGCGCCCGGCGGGCCGAGATCAGCGCGCCGCCGATGGAGCCGAGCGCGACGGCCGAGGTGAGCAGGCCGTAGCCGGAGGCGCCGCTGTGGAATTGGTTGCGGGCGTAAGCGGCCAGGGTCACCGGCAGGTTGGTGCTGAACATGCCGAACACCCCGACCAGGACGATCGGCCACCGCACCTCGGGGTGCTGGCGAGCGAAGGCGAGCCCGTCCCGGAGCCGAGTGCTGCTGTCGGCACCGGCCGGCATGAGGTGCAGCTCGGCCTCCCGGATGCGTAGCAGGGCCACGATCGCGGCCAGATAGGACACCGCGTTGATGGCAAAGGAGTAGCCCGGGCCGACGGCGCCGATCAGGTACCCGGACAGCGCCGGGCCGACCAGGGCACCGAGCTGGAAGATCGAGGCGTTGAGGCTGATCGCGTTGCGGAGCTGGGCCGGACCGACCAGGTCGTTGACGAAGGACTGCCGGGTCGGGTTATCGATCGCGGTAACCGTGCCGAGCAGCAGGGCGATCAGGTACACGTGTCCGGGTCGGACCTGGTGGTCGAGGACCAGGCCGGCCAGGGCCGCGGCCAGCAGTCCCATTCCGGTGTTGGTCAGCAGCAGCACCCGCCGCTTGTTGCAGCGATCGGCGATGACCCCGCCGTAGAGGCCGAGCAGCAGGGTGGGCAGGAATTGCAGCGCAGTGGTCAGCCCGACCGCGGTGGCGCTGCCGGTCAGGGTGAGGACCAACCAGTCCTGGGCGATGCGCTGGACCCACGCACCGGTGTTGGAGACGAGCTGGCCGGAGGCGAAGAGCCGGTAGTTGCGGGTCGACAGGGAGGCGAACGTCGCGGTGCGCAAAGGAAATCCAAACGGTGGGAAGTGTTCCACCTCCATCATCGGCGCTGGTCCGTTCATTGTTAAGGCAGATCGAGGGGATTAGTGTTATTGCAATCATGAATGAGCCGGTGAACCGCTTCTACGATCCGCAGCAGTTGCGCACCTTCCTGGCCGTGGCCCAGTCGCTCAGCTTCACCGCGGCCGCCCACCAGCTCGGATTGCGCCAGCCGACGGTGAGCCAGCAGATCCGCCGGCTCGAGGAGGCGGTCGGGCGAGAGCTGTTCGTGCGTGACACCCGCAGTGTTTCCCTTACCGCGGATGGGGAATCGCTGGCCGGTTTCGCGCGATCGATCCTGGCCGCGCACGAGCAGGCGGTCGGGTTCTTCACCGGCTCGGGGCTGGCCGGTCGGCTCCGGCTCGGCGTCACCGATGATCTGGCGCTGACCCAGATCCCCCGGATCCTGCGGGGGTTCCGCGAGCTCTATCCGCGGATCGAGCTGGAGTTGACGGTCTCCCAGAGCGGGGTGCTGCAACGCCGGGTCGAGTCGAACCATCTCGATCTGGCGTTCGTCAAGCGGCTGGCCGGCCCGGTTCCGGCCCGCGGCGCCCTGGTCCGGCGCGATCAGCTGGTGTGGGCCAGCATCGAGAGCACCCGGGTCGCGGCCGACGAGCCGGTCCGCCTCGTCGTCTACCAGGCCCCCAGCGACACCCGGACCGCGGCGATGCAAGCGCTGGCCGGCATCGGCCGCGGTCACCGGATCGGCTGTACGGTGCGCGGGGTCAACGGCGTCATCGCCGCGGTCCGGGCCGGTCTCGGCGTGGCGGTCATGGCCCGGACCCTGCTCCCGGGCGACTTCGTGGTCCGCCCGGCCTCGGACGGCCTGCCGGAACTGGGCGAGATGGACCTGGTGCTGTTGCGCAGCGCCCGGGCGGCCAGCGAACCGGTCGAGGCCCTGACCCGGACCATCCTGGCCAGCGGCCGTCCGCTGGCCGCGGCGCGGGGCAGCTGAGCCGCCCGGTGTGGCCTTCATACCCGTGAACCGGTACCAGCCCCGCCGGTCGACTCGGCAGGATGGAGGCGTGGCCGAACCGTACCTGGAACGAGAAGACAAGTTCGACGTCGAGCCCGGCTTCACGCTGCCCGAGTTACCGGCACCGGACGGGACCGAGTTGCGGCGCGCCCAGCACCAGCTGCGCAGCGTCTACTACGACACCGCGGACCGGGCCCTGCTGCGAGCCCGGATGACCCTGCGCCGCCGCAGCGGCAGCACCGACGCCGGCTGGCAGCTGAAGATCCCGCACGCTCCGGCCCGGGAGGAGATCCGCCGTCCGGACGCGCCGGTGCTGCCGGCCGAGCTGGCCGGGCTGCTGCTCGGCGTCGGCCGGGGGCAGCCGCTGCTGCCGGTGGCGGTGCTGGACACCACCCGAACCACGCTGGAACTGCTGGCCGGTGACGGGCAGCGGCTGTGCGAGATCGCCGACGACACCGTGCACGCCTCGGCCAGCGGCGACGGCGCGGTGGCCAGCGCCTGGCGCGAGGTCGAGATCGAGCTCGGCCCGGCCGGCGACGAGCGGCTGCTGGCCGAGCTCGGGTCCACGCTGATGGCCGCCGGGGCCCGCCGGTCAGCCGCGGCCTCCAAGCTGGCCCGAGCTCTCGGGGTGGTCGATGGCGATCCGGCCGGTGCGGTGCCGGCCTACCTGCTCGAGCAGCAGCGGGTGATGCTGGCCGGCGACCTGGCGCTGCGCCGCAACGACGACACGGTCATTCACAAGACCCGGGTCGCGATCCGCCGGTTCCGCTCGACGCTTCGGGTCTTCTGCGATCGCTCGGCCACCGCCGGCCTGGATGAGGAGTTGCGCTGGCTGGCCGGGGTACTGGGCGAGGTCCGCGATCGTCAGGTCATGCGGCGACGGCTGCTGGGCCTGGTCGACGAGCTGCCCGACACCGAGGTCCTGGGCCCGGTCCGGACCCGGATCGAGGTCACCCTGGACGGTGAACTGGCCGAGGCCTGGCGCCGGCTGTCCGACGTCCTCACCAGCGAGCGCTACCTGGCCCTACTCGCTGCGGTCGACGCATTCGTGGCCGCGATTCCCGCCGAAACCGACCGAGCCGGCCTGCGGAAGAGAATGCGCCGGGCCGAGCGCACAGTCGAGCGCCGGCTGCGGCACACCGGTGGTGACCCGCTGCGGATCCACCGGGCCCGCAAGGCGGCCAAGCGGGCCCGGTACGCCGGCGAGCTGGCCGGACCGGTGCTGGGCCGCAAGGCCGTGGCTCAGGCCGGCCGGAACGAGGGTCGCCAGGACCTGCTCGGCGAGCACCAGGACAGCGTGCTCACCGCGCGGCTGCTGCTGCGGCTGGGCCAGCTGGCCGGCAGCACCGCCGGGGAGAATGGTTTCACCTTTGGCTTGTTGTACGAACGCGAACTGCAGCGGGGCGCGGCGATCCGCGCCGAGCTCTGAGGAGGAAGGACACCACATGGCCGATCAGGCCGAAACCCATCCGTGGCGAGCGCTGGCCGCCTGCCTGGTCGGCGGCGGCATGGTGCTGCTGGACGTCTCGATCGTCAACGTAGCCCTGCCCTCCATCCGGCTCGGCCTGGCGGCATCGGAGAGCACATTGCAGTGGGTGCTGTCCGGCTACACGCTGGCCTTCGGGCTGGCCCTGGTCCCGGCCGGCCGGCTCGGTGACGCCCTGGGCCGGCGCCGGATGTTCCTGATCGGCCTGGCCCTGTTCACCCTGTTCAGCGCGGCCTGCGGCCTGGCCCAGTCGGCGCTGTGGCTGGCGCTGGCCCGGATCTTGCAGGGACTGGCCGGTGGCACCCTGACCCCGCAGATCTCGGCCGTCATCCAGCAGCTTTTCACCGGTAAGGAAAGAGGAAAGGCCTTCGGCATCTACGGCTCGATGATCGGGCTGTCGACGGCCATCGGGCCGCTGCTGGGCGGTGGGTTGATCAGCCTGTTCGGCGAGAGCGAGGGCTGGCGCTGGGTCTTCTACGTCAACGTGCCGGTCGGGGTGCTGCTGTTTCCGGTGGCGCTGCGGCTGCTGCCCGAACCCCGGGCCGAACGCGAACGCGAGCGGCAACAGCTCGATCCGGTCGGGGTTATCCTGCTCGGCCTGGGACTGGTGCTGTTCCTGCTGCCACTGGTGCAGGAGCGGCAGTGGTCGAGCCCGGACAAGTGGCTGCTGATCCCGCTGGCGCTGCTGGTGCTGGCCGGCTTCGTGGGCTGGGAGTTCCGCTACGCCCGGACCCGCTACTCGCTGGTGCCGTTGCCGCTGTTCCAGCGCCGGTCCTACTCGTTCGGCTCGGTGATCGCGCTGGCCTACTTCGCCGGCTTCACGCCGCTGTTCTTCATCATCACGCTCTACCTGCAGATCGGGCTGCACTACTCACCGCTGCTGGCCGGCCTGTCGACCGTGCCGTTCGCGATCGGCGGCGCGGTGACGGCCAACCTGGCCGGCCGGTCGGCGCTGCGCTTCGGGCGGCCGATGGTCGCGGCCGGCCTGGTGCTGGTCGGGCTCGGCCTGCTGGCGATCCGGTTCGCGGTCCAGCACGAACCCAGCGGCAACACCGGTTGGGCCACCGCCTTGCCGCTGTTCCTGGCCGGCGTGGGCGGCGGCCTGGTCATCTCGCCGAATCAGACCTTCACCCTCTCCGAGGTTCCGGAGCGCCGGGCCGGCTCGGCCGGTGGCTTGCTGCAGACGGCGCAACGGGTCGGTTCGGCCATCGGCATCGCTGCGGTCGGTTCGGTGTTCTTCGCTCACGTGTCCCAGGGTGGGGCATCGGGCTACGCCCATGCGTTCCAGGTCGCGCTGCTGGCCGCGGAGGCGTTCGTGGTGCTGGCGCTGGTGATCGCGGTGATCGACGTGGCGGTCGAGCGAGCGGTCGGCGGCGCCGGCGGCCACGCCCCGCACGGGGACGCGGCCGAGTACCACCCGGTGGTGACGGCCGGCTCCGGTGATCACCAGGCCGAGCACCACCGGGCCTAGCCGCTACTGCGATTGCTCGTAGTCGTCCTCGGCCAGGCTGACCTCTTGCCGCTGCTCGGCGACATCGGCCTCATCCGCCTCGTCCGGACGCTCGGCCAGGGCCGCCGGCTCGTCATCCGGCTCGGCGTCAACGAGCGCGTGCTGCTCGGCGAGGTCGGCCTCGCTGCCTTCGGGCCAGGATGCTTGGCTCATCGTCGTCTCCTTGCCGGTGCCGTCAGGAAACCGTACCGGGGTTGCGGGCGTAGCGCAGGACCGCGCCGATGCCATCGGTCAGGTAGGAATGCGCGTTCGGTGTGATCAGCAGGTCCGCGTTGCTGGCGGCTACGGCCCGGATCAGGGCGGCGTCGAGGCGAAGGGGGACCGGCTGCTGGATGCCGAGCGCGGTCAACTCGTCCTCGGTCAGTGCCAGCTGCAACGGATCGTGGCCGATCCAGGCCCGCAGGGTCGAGCGCGGATCGTCGGACAGCACCAGGGTCTCGACCTGGCCGCTGCGCAGCGCCTGCAGCACCTCGTCGATGCCGGTCACGCCGAAATCGGCTCGGGCGACGCCCTGCTGCAGCTTGGCCAGGATCTCCCGGCGGTCGCGCCAGCGGACCCGTAGCACAGCGTCATGCGCGGCCTCGGTGACGGCGGCCAGCGACGCGCCTTCGGCCCGGCCGCCCGCGGTGGTTTCGGTGATATCGACGGTCGGCGGCAACTCCTCGGCCAGCGCGTGCAGGACCAGGTTGCGGGCTCGAACGTCACCGGCGACCAGCACCGTCCGGGCGGCCAGTTCGCGCACGTGCTTGCCGACCACGTGCGCGACGTCGGTCGCATTCTCATTCCAGCTGTTTTCGACCCGGCGCTGGAAGTGGCTCTCGGACCAGTCGTTGCGTCCGGTCTTGTGCACCGGATGCTGATCCGCGCCCGAAACCTGCTCCGGGTTGAGCGTCAGCCGGGCCGCTGAGTCGCCGGCGTTGACGTAGATGTTGGCTCCGGTCCGGTCGGCGATCACCACCACGCTCGGCACCGTCTCCGAGCGCTGGGCCAGGAACGGCATCAGGTGCGGGGCCGGCCCGACATCGGCCAGTTCGGTCGCCGGCGGCTCGTCGGTGACCTCGTCGAGCAGGAGTTGGCCGCCGGCCCCGAGCAGCAGGTGGCCGTGCCGTCCCGGCCAGCTTCGCTCGGAGTCGAGACCGGCTTGCATCGCGTCCAGGGTGGGCTGGTCGGCGCCGGCTTCGGCCAGCCGCTCACGTAATGCCTGCCAGCGCAGTTCGACGGCGTGGGAGGCGGTCTCGGTGTTGCGCGAGCCGTCGAAGTAGGCGGTGACAAACGGGCCCTCGTGCTTGTAGCACTGGCGAATTTCGGCGGTCAGGCTCATGGCATGCCTCGCTTTCCGGGTGCCGATGACGAGCCACCGGGCCGGTCGAACCCGGCGGAACTCGGGATGGGTTCTCCACCTCCGACACTAGTTGGACCGGCATGGCGCCTCAACCGCGAGCCCGCTCGCGACGCGGACGGCGGGCTTGAAACACTGGGGGCATGACGGCCGGCCGCTCCCGCGATCGCAGCCCCGGCCGCTCCCGGCCGGTCGCCAGCGAGCGGGCCCGGGTGCCGGCCCCCCTGCTCAAGCGCCGGCTGCCGTCCGGGCGCGGCGCGATGCTGCAGCCCAACGTCACCGGTGACGGTGAGGCCCGGCTGACGCCCAGGTTCTGGGTCCTGGTCCTGCTGACCGCGGTCGCCACCGGGCTGCTCGGCGATCTGATGATGCTGATCCTGTTCTCGGTTCAGCATCTGGCCTTCGGCGCACCGGAAAGCGGCAACGGGTTCACCGCTGCCGTGGCCCGAACCGGCGCGCTGCACCGGATGTTGCCGCTGCTGATCGGGGGCGTTTTCGGTGGCGTGGCCTGGTACCTGCTGCGCCGGCTGACCCCGGGCCGGAAGTCGGAGATCGACGAGGTGCTGTGGACCGGCGAGGGCCGGTTGTCGTTGCGGCGCAGTTTCGGTACCGCGGTGATCTCCGAGATCGTGGTCGGGCTCGGAGCCTCGATCGGCCGGGAGGCCGCGCCCAAGTTACTGGGCGGCCTGGCCGGCAACCTGGCCGGTGAATGGGGACGGCTGAGCCCGGCCCAGCAGCGGCTGCTGGTGGCCTGCGGCGGCGGCGCCGGCCTGGCCTGCGTCTACAACGTGCCGCTGGGCGGGGCGCTGTTCACCGCCGAGGTCCTGCTCGGCTCGCTCAACCTGCCCTCGATCCTGCCGGCCCTGGCCTGCTCCGGGCTGGCCACGCTGACCGCCTGGCTGCTGCTGCCGCAACATGCCACCTATGACAGCATCCCGGCCTACCGGCTGCACGCGGCGCTGCTGGTCTGGGCGGTCTTGCTCGGGCCGGTGGTCGGGGTGCTGGCGGCGGCCTACATCCGGCTCATCGGCTGGCTTTCGCATCACCGGGTCACCGGTGCTTGGTCGATGCTGGCGATGCCGGTGGCGTTCGCGGTGCTGGCCGGTCTGGCCCTGAAATACCCCCAGCTCTACGGCAACGGCAAGGGTATGGCCCATGATGCGTTCCTCGGCCTGGGCAGCCTGGCCTTGCTGGCGGCTTTGAGCGTGCTCAAGCCACTGGTGACCGCCCTGGTGCTCGGAGTGGGGGCTTCGGGTGGCCTGTTCACTCCGGTCATGAGCTCCGGGGCGGTCCTCGGCGGCTTTCTCGGCCTGGCCTGGACCCAGCTGTGGCCCGGCGCGCCGATCGGGGCGTACGCGATGATCGGCGCGGCGGCCATGATCGGGGCCAGCATGCAGGCCCCGCTGTCGGCGCTGGCCCTGGTGCTGGAGCTGACCCATTCCGGATTTTCCCTTATGGTGCCGATGATCGTGGCTACCGTCCTGGCCACCGCGATCACCCGCTGGATCGACGGCTACTCCATCTACTCGGCCCGGATCGGCGCGGCCCGGGCTCCGTCGCCACCGGTGCCACTGGCCGTCGCCGACTGACGGTTCAGGCGGGCCGGTCCGGGCTGCGGCGCAGGTAGAGCGGCAGGCTCAGCCAGAGAATCACCAGTAGCGCCAGCGCGATCGCCGCCGCCGTGACCCCGACCCCGACGCCGGCCACCACCTCGAAGATGAGCCACACCGCCCCGACCACGGCCAGCGCGAACAGCAGGATGCCGGTGAGTGCGAGCCGGTGCGCTGTCGCCACCGTGACCTGGCGGGCGTGCTGGCGGAACAGGGTTCGATGCAGCGCGACCGGCGCGATCAGGAACGCCACGGCGCCGACCGCGGCCCCGACCGTGCTCAGGTACAGCGCCTTCTCCGGCCCGGTCAGCAGGCTGAACCGGGCCTGGAACGGCAGGGTGAGCAGGAAGGCGGCCAGCACCTGGACACCGGTCTGGACCACCCGCACTTCCTGCAGGAGATCGGCCCAGTTGCGATCCAGCCGCTCGGTCGGCGTCTCGTGCCGGGCCTGCGCGTCCCAGTGCTCGTCGGTGGCCACGGATCCAGCCTAGGGGGTTCAGGCGGCGAGCTGAGCCAGTTGCAGTTCGACCGTGGGGGTTGCGGCCAGCGTCGGTTCGGAGGGCTTTGCCCCGTCGCGCACGAGGAGATCTCCGATGGCCGCGATCATCGCCCCGTTGTCGGTGCACAGCCGCAGCGGCGGCACCCGCAACTGGATGCCGGCCTCGTCACAGCGTTGCTGGGCCAGGGACCGGACCCGGCTGTTGGCCGCGACCCCGCCGACGATGACCAGTGTCTGCACGTTCTGCTGGCGGCAGGCCAGGATGGCCTTGCGGGTCAGCGTGTCGGCCACGGCCTCTTGGAAGCTGGCTGCGATGTCGACGGCGTTGGCGTCGGGATGGCGCTCGACGTAGCGGGCCACCGCCGTCTTCAAACCCGAGAAGGAGAAGCCCAGCGGCGGGTCGTGCGGCCCGGTCAGCGGGCGCGGGAAGTCGATCGCGCTCGGATCGCCCTCGCGGGCGGCCCGGTCGATGGATGGTCCGCCCGGATAAGGCAATCCGATCAGCCGGGCCACCTTGTCGAACGCCTCGCCGGCGGCGTCGTCCAGGGTGTCGGACAGGTGCACTATCGGGGTCCGGACCAGGTCTCGGACGAACAGCAGTGAGGTGTGGCCGCCGGAGACGATGAGGCCGATGCTCCGCTCCGGCAGGGGCCCGTGCTCCAGGGTGTCGGCGGCGGCGTGGCCGGCCAGGTGATGCACGCCGTAGAGCGGAACGCCGAGGGCCAGCGAGTACGCCTTGGCCGCGGCAACGCCGACGTGCAGGGCGGTGGCCAGCCCGGGGCCGGCGGTGACCGCGACCGCGCCGACGTCGGCCAGGGTGATGTTGGCCTTGGCCAGGGCGGCGTGCACGGTCGGCAGCATCGACTGAACGTGGGCCCGGGCCGCGATCTCCGGGACGACACCACCGAAGCGGGCGTGCTCGTCCATGCTCGAGGCCAGGGCATCGCCGAGGAGCACCCCGTCCTGCACGAAGCCGACCCCGGTCTCGTCACATGAGGTCTCGATGCCCATCACGATCGTCACCCGATCAGGGTAGTGGGCCCCCCATCGCCCCCCATCACCCCATTTTGGAGAGTCCGGTCGCCGTAGGACGACGGACTCTCCAAAATCGCGGCGAAGCAGGCTCAAGAGCGAGCCAGAGCCGGGGTGGAGCTCAGGCCGACGGGGTGGAGCTCAGGCCGAGAGGTAGCTGCCGCCACCGGGTACGGCGTGGGCTTCGGGGTCGTCGAACCAGACCCCGCCCGAACCGAGGTAACGGAAGTGCACGTCCTGACCGGCCGGCACGGTGACCGACACGCTCCGGGTTCCGTTGGAGCGCTTGATCAGCTTGTGCGTGCCGGGCTGCCAGTCGTTGAAGTTGCCCACCGCCGAGACCGGGCCGTCGTGCACGTCATCGGGGAGCACGAACTGGATCTTCGATGTGCCGCTCTTGCGGTCGCGGGTCAGCTTGATGGCCATGGCGGGATGTCCTTTGTTGATCAGCGCAAACTTCTATCGCCCGCCAGGCTAGGCAGCCGGCCGGGCCGAGCCGGCCCGACACGCGCGCAGTTCACCGAGCCGTAACTCAGCGGTTCTCCTTCAGGTACTCCTTGACGTCCTTGTCCGATTGGTCGGCGCCGTGGCCACCCGGGTGCCGGTAGTAGAACAGCAGCCAGCGCATGGCCAGGGCGTGCCGCTGATCAGCGCCGACGGTCTTGAGGAAGTCCGGCAACGCCTCCCGCTCCTCCTCGTCCATGTGCTGGCCGTTCTCGGCCCGGGCCCGGTCCACCGCCTCCTGCCAGGGTGCGCTGCCGACCGGGTGCCGGCGCGCCTCGCGCACGGCATCGCGGATCTTGTTGTGGTCACCGACCGCATCCGCGGTCTCGTCGGACGGATCGCCGGCCGCTCCGGCATCGCCGTCGCCGTCACCGCCGCTGCGAAGCAGGACCGGATAGACGATCTCCTCCTCGGCCTGGGCGTGCGCGTCGAGCCGGGTCGCCAGCGGTTCCCAGATGGCGGTCTTCTCGGCGACTGTGTGGGCCTGGTCGAGCAGGAAGAAGTAGCGGCGGAAGTAGTCGTGCTCGGCGTAGATCAGATCGACGATGTCGGCCATGTCCGGCCCTTTCGTTCGCGCGGTCGGGTCGGCTTCGAGACTATCGAGCGCCGCCGCCGGTGTCGGTGTCGGTGCGGGTCGAGTCGACGGCGAAAACGGCGCTGCCAACTACCGGCAGTGACCGGCGCGGTGCCAGCAGCAATAGCGCGAATATGAATCCCGGGCGTCGGTGGCCGGTCCAGCCGGCAAATACAAGATCGCCAACATGGGCCGGAAAAGGCATCGGTCGCGAGTGTGACAGTCGGACAGGATGACGGACGTTTAGGCACGCAGTCAAGGGTTATACGGATCCTGTCCGCTTTGCCGTCAACCAGCGGATGTAGCTCCGGCCAAGCGTGCATATCGGGCGGACGAGTCGTCCCATTTTTTGTTTACGCAAGCTATAGCCGACACGGCCAACTCTGGTCTATTGTCTCGGCATCGCAAATTGTCCGCCCTAATCACCGTATTGATTTGATTCAGCGGTATCGCTCACTTTCGCGCCAGTACTGGAGCAGGTATGACGACGCAGCAGACGGTCAGCACATTTGGTGCTGTCGGCGACGTCGGCCCCAACTGGGTTGACGACGTCCTGCTGGCCGGCGACGGTGATCAGCTCGCGTTCAGCCACCCGCAGCCGGTCCGGCGGGCTGAGCTGGCCGAGCTGGTCGCGCTGCGCCGCCAGGCCCTGGTGGCGGCCGGTTTGCGGCCCGGCGGCGCGGCGGCGCTGTGGCTCGCGCCCTCGCTGGCTTACGTGGCCAACCTGCTCGCGACCTGGCAGCTCGGGGCCCAGGCGATCCTGCTCGACCACCGGCTCACCCGGTTCGAGATCGACCGGGCCCTGGCCCGGCTCAGCCCACAGGTGGTGGTCTCGGCCAGTGCGTCCGTCGGAGGCTTCCGCATCTTCCACGAGGTAAGCGATACCGTCACCGGCTACAGCGACCGGCCGGCCGAGACCGACCACGCGGTGATCCAGCTCAGCTCGGGCTCGACCGGGCCGTCGAAGATCATCGGCCGCACCGCGGCCGACCTGGTGACCGAGATCGGTCGCTACACCCGGATCGACGGCGTGCCTCGGGCCGGCGAGCGGATCATCCTGCTGCCCTCGGTGGTGCACGTGCTCGGTCTGGTCGGCGGCCTGCTCTACGGCCTGCAGGCCGGGGTCACCCTGACCCCGCCGGAGCGGTTGACCGGCGACTCGATCCTCGATGCCATCGACAGCGCCGAGTCACCGGCGACCGTGCTCGGGGTGCCCTTCCACATCAACCTGCTCAACTCGGTGGCCGGGGCTCGCCGGCCGGCCGCGTTCAAGCGGATGACCACCGGTGGGGAACTGGTGCCGCCGAGCGTGGTCGCCGCCTTCACCGACAGGTACGGGGTGCCACTGGGCAACATGTACGGGATGACCGAGGTCGGTGTCATCGCCACCGACCTCTACGGCCAGCACCGGCCGGCGTTGCAGCCGGCTCCGGGGATCCAGCTCGAGGACGTCGACGGGGAGCTGCGGATCGCCCGGGAGCGCAGCCCCTACCTGGGTGACCCGGTGCCCGATCGCTGGGCCGACGGCTGGCTGCGAACCAAGGACGCCGGCCGGGTCGATCCGGACACCGGCCTGGTCACGATTCTCGGCCGGCTCGATTCCCAGGTCACCATCGGCGGCCTGCAGGTCGACCTGGCCGAGGTCGAGACCGAGCTCAACCTGCAGCCTGGCGTCGCGGCCGCGGTCGTGCTGTTCGACGGTTCGGTGACTGCCTACCTCGAGCTGGCCGACGGCACCGAGCTGGCCGCGGTCGAGGCCGGCCTGGCCCAGCGGCTGGCCGGCTACAAGCTGCCCCGGCGCTACCAGCCGCTGTCCCGCTTCCCGCGCACGACAACTGGGAAGTTGCTGCGCAACAAGGACGCACTGCGTGAGGCCGCCGCGGCGGCGCAGTGAGCAGACCCGCAACCAACACCGCTGATCCGGTAAGGAAAGGAAACCCCGATGCAGGATGAGGTTCGAGCCTTCGTCATCTCCTCGTTGCAGGAGATGAACTACGACGTCGAAGGCGTCGATGACCAGACCACGCTCGGCCCGGCCGGGCTCGACCTGGAATCGCTGGCGCTGGCCGACCTGCTCATGCGGGTCGAGGACCAGTACCACATCCGCTTCGCCGAGGACGAGTCCGAGGAGCTGGCGCTGATGAACGTCGGCGAGTTCACCGCAACCGTGGCGGGTCGGATCGAGACCGCCGCCCAGGTCTGATGACCGCGGCGCCACCCCTGGATCGAGCCCAGCTGGTCAGCATGCTGGCGCCGTTGGCTCATCGCGCCGGGGACCCCGAAGCCGAGCGGCTGGACTCGATGGAAGTTGCCTGGTTGGTGCACCAGGTCGAGCAGCAGTACCACGTCACGCTCGAGCTGGACGACGCGGCGCTGGCCCGGCTGCACACCCTGACCGATGCGGTTGCCGTCTTCGGTGAGTCGGTGGCGGCCGCCAGTGGCTGAGCGTGCCGAATCGGCAACACGCCCCGGCATCGCCGTCGCCGGCCTGGCCGTGACCAGCGCGCTCGGCCGCGGGACGGAGGCCCAACTGCCGCCGATGCTGACCGGCACGCCGGCGTTCGGGCCGGTCAACCGCTTCGACGCCAGCCCGTTCCGGGTCCAGGTGGCTGCGACCCTGCCCGATGTCGCCGAGCTGCCGGTCGAGCTGGCGGTCACCATCGCCGATGCCTGCACCGACGCCGGGATGGGCCGGCCGGAGCGGGCCACCACGCCGCTGTTCCTGGCCGTGCACGGTGGAGCCGGCGTGCCGGCGCTGGCCGCCGGGCTGGCCGAGGCGGGCGGCCTGGCCGGGGTCGGCCGGGTCTATACGACCGCCTGCGTCTCCGGCACGACGGCGCTGGCCGACGTGGCCGCGCTGATCCGGGCCGGCCGGTTGCAGCGGGCGGTGGTGGCCGCCGGTTACCTCGTCGAACCTGACCAGTACGCGCTGTTCGACGCCGGCCGGGCCCTCGCCGTCGACGGCGTGGTGCGGCCGTTCAGCCGCGGCCGGCAGGGGCTCCTGCTCGGCGATGCGGTGGTCGCGGTGGTGCTCGAGTCCGACCGGCGGCTGGCCGAGCGGGGCCGGGCCCCGGTGGCCGAGGTGGTCGGCTGGGCCCGGACCGGCGATGCCCACCATCCCTGCCAGCCCGCGCCGGACGGCCGCGGCCTGGCTCGAGCTATCCACCAGGCTCTGGACCGGGCCGGCATCGAACCGGATTGTCTCGGCTACATCAATGCAAACGCCTCCGGCGCCGTGCTCACCGATGCCGCCGAGGCGGCCGCGATGCAGCTGGCGCTGGGATCGACCGGGGCTCGGATCCCCATCAGTTCCAGCAAGTCGGTGCACGGCCACGCATTGGAGGCGTCCGGGCTGCTGGAGTTCGCAGTCACCGTGCTGTCGCTGGCCGAGGGCAAGCTCGGCGTCAACGCGGGTTTCCTCGGTCCGGCCGCCGACTGTCCGCTGGACGTGATCGCCGACGCTCCGCGGCAGCTCACCACCCCGTACGCGATGACCCTGAACTCGGCTTTCGGCGGAGCCAACACCGCGCTGGTCGTGGCCGCTCCGGGCACGACTCGGGCTCCGGCCGCCGCCGGTGCAGGCCCGGTTGCGGCCCGAGCCACCGCCGAGACGACGTGGCGGGTCGATACCGACGGTGAACCGCCGGCGGTACCCGGCTTCGTGCAGTCCTCGTTCAATCCGCTGGCTGCCGCGGTCGCAAGCCGGTGCCTGATCGAGCACTTCGGCGAGCCGGAGCACGCCCAGGACAGCCGGCAGCGGACCGGTCTGATCCTGGTCAGCCGGTCCGGTGATCAGGTTTCTGCCGAGACGGTCAGCACGATCGTGGCCGCCGGCCGGCGCCCCGGACCGCTGCATTTCTTCCAGTCGGTGCCCAACAGCATCGCCGGCCACATCGCGGCCCAATGGGGCCTGGCCGGTCCGGTGATCTGCCTGAGCCCGCAGGGTGACCCGTTGGCCGAGGGCCGGTCCCAGGCCGAACTGGTACTGGCCGATGGCGACGCCGACCAGATGCTGCTGATCGCCCTCGACCAGCAGCCCGGCGCCGCCGAGACCGAGTTCGCCCGGGCCCGGCTGCTGACCACGACTTCCGACGCGATCCTGCCAGCCAGTGAAGGAGAAACAGCATGACGAGCGTGAGCCGGGCGATGCTGGTGGCCCAGCCCGACCTCGGAGCGGGCAACGTGCTGAGCACGCTGCTCGAACTGGGCGCCGACCCGAGCGGCCCCGGCCTGAGCTTCGACACCGAGGTGGACGGCATACCGGCCGAGCAGCCGCTGACGCTCGGCCAGCTCGAGCAGCGGGTGGCGGCCCGGGCCGCGTGGCTGCACGGGCACGGCATCGGGCCGCGTGACCCGGTGGCCATCTGGTCCGGCTCGGCCGCCGATCAGGTGCTGGGCTATCTGGCCTTGACCCGGCTCGGGGCGATCCCGGCCCTGATCAACGGCAACCTCGCTCCGGACATCGCCGCCATCTACGTCAACCGGCTGCGAGCAGTCGGCGTGCTGGCCGACGCCGACCGCTACGCCGGGCTGGCCGGCCGCGATCTCGGAGCGGCCGAGCTGATCGAGATCAGCCAGCTCTCTTCGGGTGATCCGGCCGACGCGCCAAGACCTTACCGGCACCACGCCGATGACCCGGTGGTGATCACGCACACCTCGGGCACCACCGGGGTGCCCAAGGCCGTCCTGCACACCCACTCGACCATCTTCGCCGCAACCCGGCACCTGCTGAGCCTGCCCCAGGCCCAGGGCGTGCACCGGATCCTGAACGCACTGCCGGCCGCGCACACCGCCACCGTGTTGATGGTCAATCAGGCGCTGGGAAACCGGGCCGAGTTCCTGGCCCTGTCGAGCCAGGACGGGCCGAGCGTGCTGGCCGCGATCGAGCGCTGGCGGCCGGCCAGCGTGTTCGGTTTCTCGGTGACCTGGGCTCAGCTGGCTCGCATCGACCTGAGCCGGCACGACCTGTCCAGCGTCCGGCTGTGGTTCAACACCGGTGACAGCTCGCACGAGCCGCACATCCGGCACCTGGTCGCGGTCGGGTCGCACGAGCAGATCACCCGAGCCGGTCGGGTGATCCGGCCCGGCTCGCACTTCATCGACGGCCTCGGCTCGTCAGAGATGGGCCACTCGATGTTCCACATCACCCACACTCCGCAGACCAACAGCTACGACCGGTGCATCGGCAAGCCCTACAAATTCGTCGAGGCGGCGGTACTCGATCTCGACGGCCGGCCGGTACCCGACGGGCAGGTCGGCCACCTTGGGATCAAGTCGCCGTCCCTGTCCCCGGGCTATTGGAACGACTCGGTAACCACGTTCCGCTTCCGGCGCAGCGGCTACTACCTCACCGGTGACCTGGTTCGGCGGGAGCCGGACGGCCGGTTCTTCCACGTCGACCGAGCCGCCGACTCGGTCATCGGCCCCGACGGCACCTGGTACTTCACCGCGCTGTCTGAGGAACGCATCCAGGCCGCTTGCCCGGAAGTCGAGGACAGCACGGTCGTGATCAGCCGCGACGGGGACGAGGTGGTGACCGAGGTCTTCCTCGAGCTGGCCGCCGGATCAAGCGCGGTGGCGGACCTGGCCGATCGGGTGCGGGCGGCGGTCGGACCGGAGCTGGCCGCCACCATCCGGCACATCTCGGCCACCGATGCCGCCGAACTGCCCCGGGGCGCGACCGGCAAGGTCCGCAAAGTGGCCCTGCGCGAGCAGGTGTTCGCATGAGCGAGGCGGTAACCATCACCGGGATCGGGCTGCTGACCCCGATCGGGGCCAGCATCACCGAAGCCTTCGAGTCGGTTTCGACCGGTCGTTCCGGACTGGGCGTGCCGCCGGCCGATCACCCGGTGGCCGGTTCGATCGAGGTCGCCGGCCTGGTCGGCCCGGTCGAAACAGTCGGCAGCGGGCCGGAGTTGCGAGTCTTCGACCGGGTGCTCACGCTGGCCCTGCTGACCGCCCGCCAAGCGCTGGCCGATGCCGGTCTGAGCATTGGCCGGGACGTCGCCGAGGACCGGATCGGGGTCATCGTCGGCGGAGTCGGCGGTATGGCCACCCTGGAGAACCAGGTTCTCCAGCGGGCTGAACGCGGCCGGGTCGCGGTCAGCCCGTACCTGCTCACCGGCATCCTGCCCAACATGCCGGCGGCCCGGATCGCCATCGAACACGGGATCCGCGGCTACTCCTCATCGATCGGTACCGCCTGCGCCTCCGGCGCCCAGGCCATCGCCGACGCGATGCGGCTGATCCAGGCCGGGGATGCCGACGTGGTGCTGTGCGGGGCCAGCGAGGCGCCGCTGTTCCCGACGTTCGCCGAGACGTTCGGCAACGCCCGGGCGCTGGCCCGGGGCTGGGACGATCCGCGAGATGCCAGCCGGCCCTTCGACCGCCGGCGCAATGGGTTCGTGTTGTCCGAGGGGGCGGCACTGCTGGTGCTGGAACGCACCGAGCACGCCCGGGCCCGGGGGGCCAGCGGGTATGCCGACCTGGTCGGTTGGGGCGCCAATACCGATGCCCATCACCCCACCAGCCCTCGCCCGGACGGCGCCGGGGCGGCGGCCTGCATGCAGCAGGCGCTACGCCGGGGTGGGGTGCGACCGGAGGAGGTGGGGTATCTGAACGCTCACGGCACCTCGACCAAGCTGGGCGATGTAGCCGAGTCGGTGGCCATCAGGGCCACGTTCGGCGACACCGAGCCGCCGGCGGTGAGCTCGACCAAGGCCCTGACCGGCCACATGCTCGGTACCTCGGGCGTGCTGGAGGCAGCGATCAGTGCCCTCGCCCTGGCCCAGGCCAGCCTGCCGGCCACGTACAACCTGGAAGACCCCGATCCGCAATGCCCCCTCGATCACGTGCTGAAGGAGTCCCGGCCGGCCGAAGTGCGCTACGCGCTGTCCAACTCCTTCGGTTTCGGCGGCCAGAACGTCAGCCTGCTGCTCGGCCGCACCCGGGCCGAGCAGCGGCACCTGCCACCGGCCGAGTCCGGCTCCAGCCCGACCACCTCAACCTCGACCAGCGACGACCAGCAAGGACTGTGAGGACATGAACATCCACGGGATCGATCACATCGAGCTGTTCGTCGGCGACGCCCAGCAGGCCGCCTTCTACTACAGCGCCGCCTTCGGCTTCACGGTCAGCGGCCAGGGTGGACCGGAGACCGGCCTGGCCGACCAGCGCTCGCTGTTGATGACCCAGGCCAACATCAACGTGGTCCTGACCTCGGGACTGGCGCCGGAACACCAGGCCACCGAATTCGTGCTGCGGCACGGGGACGGGGTTGCGGCGATCGGCCTGGAGGTCGACGATGCCGCGGCCACCTTCGCCGAGCTGGTGGACCGCGGCGCGTTGCCGTTGAGCCCACCCCGGACCTACGTCGATGCCGACAACACCGTGGTTATCGCCGAAGTTTCCGGTTTCGGCGACGTGATCCACCGCCTGGTCGAGCGGCGGGGGGCCAGCAGCGCCTTCCTGCCCGGCCGGATCCTGCCGACCGGGAACGAGCTCACCATGGCCGAGCCGCTGGTACACCTCATCGATCACTTCGCGGTCTGCCTGCCCGGCGGCGAGCTGGCGGCCACGGTCGAGTTCTACGAGCGGGTCTACGACTTCCTCAACATCTTCTCCGAGCACATCGATGTGGCCGGCCAGGGCATGAATTCCGTTGTGGTGCAGAGCAAGTCCGGCCTGGTCACGTACACCTTGATCGAGCCTGACACCACCCTGCGGCCCGGGCAGATCGATGAGTTCCTGCAGTCGCACCGGGGAGCCGGCGTGCAGCACGTCGCCCTGATCACCGACGACATCGTCAACACCGTGGACCGGTTCGCCCACCGTGGCGTGCGGTTCCTCAAGACTCCGGCCAGCTACTACCAGACGCTGGAGGACCGGGTCGGCGTGGTCAACGCGCCGGTAGCCGAACTGGCCCGGCTCGGAATCCTGGTCGACCTCGACCACTGGGGCCAACTGCTGCAGATCTTCGCCGAATCCACCCACGTTCGCCGGACCTTCTTCATGGAGATCATCGAGCGTCGCGGGGCCCGGCTGTTCGGCAGCGGCAACATCAAGGCCCTCTACGAGGCCAAGGAACGGGAGATGGTGACCGCGCCGACCCCACTGGCCGCCCAGCCCGACCCCGACCCAGCCGTGACCCGCTGAGCCGGCGACCAGCCCGGCACACCCCGATGCGCGATGACCAGGAGAGTGATCGATGACCAGCGCTGAATTCGTTCTCACCGAGGCGGAAGTGGACCTGCTGCCCAGCGACGAGGACGTGCAGCATTATGCCGACCATGGCTGGTACCTGTCCAAGAAGCTGCTGACCGACGACGAGGTGGACGCGCTGACCGCGGCCAGCGACTACTACTACGAGGGCAACCGGGACCATCGGCTACCGGTTCACCCGCCCAAGATTGCCTATTGGCGGCCGGAGGACGGGGCGGTTCAGCGTCACAACGACTACGTGCACTACGAAAGCGACTCGATCGCCAAGATCCTGCGCAAGCCGGTCATCGGCGCGGTCGCCGCCCGCCTGGCCGGGGTGAGTGAGATCCGCATCTTCCAGAGCACGATGATCTACAAGCCGCCGATCGCGGGGCTGCCGTCCAACATCGTGCCCTGGCACTTCGACAAGCACTACTGGGCTTCCTCGACCTCGGAGAACATGCTGACCGCGTTCATCCCGTTTCACGACTGCCCTCCCGAGATGGGAACGATCACCATGGTCGACGGCAGCCACCGCTGGGCCGAGATCAACGCCAAGGACAGTCAGGTGCTCCACTTCGCCGAGCGGGACCGCAGCGAGCTCGATCAGATGCTGGCCGAGAACGCGGCCTACAACGGGGCCGAGGTCCGCAAGCTGCCGATCACCATTCCCAAAGGGCACATGAACTTCCACCACTGCCGGACCTATCACGGCAGCGGGGCCAACGTCTCGGACCGGCCCCGCCGGGCCATCTCCTTGCATCTGCAGGACGGGGCCAACGAGTTCCGGCAATTCCCCCTGCAGAGCGGGGGGTTCGCCAGCTACAACCACGATGTCCTGGTCCGCCGGACGGCGACGGCCACACCGGACTACGCCGATCCCGACTTCTGTCCCGTGCTCTGGCGCGAGTGAGCACAGCCGGAGAGCGGGCCGATCTCTATCGCAGCGTCCGGTTGATCCGGCGGTTCGAGGAGCGGGCCATGCAACTGGCGGCCGCCGGTGAGATCGCCGGCGGCATCCACCCCTACATCGGCCAGGAGGCGATCGCGGCCGGCATCTGCAGCCAGCTGGCCCCGGCCGATCTGCTGACCAGCACCCACCGCGGTCACGGTCACGTGCTGGCTCGGGGGGTGGACCCGGGCCGGCTGTTCGCGGAGCTGGCCGGCCGCAGCACCGGGCTGAACCGTGGCCGAGGTGGCTCGATGCACGCTGCCGACTTCTCTCTCGGCATCTACGGGGCAAACGCAATCGTCGGTGCGGCCGGCGCCATCGCCACCGGGGCGGTCTGGGCCAGCCGGCGGCTGGGGCGCGACGGTATCGGCGTGTGCTTCTTCGGTGACGGCGCGGTCAACGAGGGCGCGCTGCTGGAGGCGCTCAACCTGGCTTCGCTCTGGTCGGTCCCGGTCCTCTTCGTCTGCGAGAACAACGGCTATGCGACCACCATGCCGGTTGGGGCCGCGGTCGCGGGCCGCATCGGTGCCCGGGCCGAGGCGTTCGGGCTGATCGCGCGCCAGGTCGACGGGCAGGATGTCTTCACCGTCCACGAGGTGGCCGCAGCCGTGCTGGCCCGGGTCCGCGACGAACGGCGGCCGGCGTGGTTGGAATGCTCGACCTTCCGGTTCGGGGCTCATCACACCTATGAGCGCCGGGTCCGGACCGACTACCGCTCGGCCGATGAACTGGCCCGGGCTCGGCAGCGGGACCCGGTCGAACTCGCGGCGTCCGGCCTGAGCAGCGACGAACGGGCCGACATCGACATCGAGATCGAGGAATCGCTCGACAAAGCAGTGGAATTCGCGCTGGGATCGCCCCGGCCGGATCCGGCCGATCCGCTGCGGTACCTCTATGCCAGCGGGCTGCAGCCGCGCCGACAGGACGGTGGCCGGTGACCGTCCTGTCCTACCGCAAGGCGGTCTCCCGAGCTCTGGCCGACGAACTGGCCGACGATCCCGAGGTGTTCGTGCTGGGCGAGGATGTGCGGGCCGGCGCCACCCACGTCACCGCGGGCCTGCACCAGCGCTTCGGTGACGACCGGGTGCTGGACGCGCCGCTGTCGGAACAGGCGTTCACCAGCTTCGCTACCGGGGCGGCGATGGCCGGGCTGCGCCCGGTGGTCGAGTTCGCCATCCCGTCGCTGCTGTTCCTGGTCTTCGAGCAGATCGTGAACCACGCCCACAAGTTCAGCCTGATGACCGGCGGCCAGACCCGGGTTCCGGTCACCTACTTGGTCACCGGCTCGGGGTCGCGGACCGGATGGGCCGGCCAGCACTCCGACCAGCCCTACAGCCTGTTCTCCCATGTCGGGGTCAAGACCGTCGTGCCGAGCACGCCGACCGATGCCTACGGCCTGCTGCGAGCGGCGATCCGCGACGACGACCCGGTGGTGGTCTTCACTCCTGCCCCCGCGCTCGATTGGCGCGAGGATGTCGAACTGGCCACGCTGCGGTTGCAGCCGTTGGGGGCAGGCGTGGTGCGCCGGAGCGGCAGCGACGTGACGCTGGTGGCGATCGGGCATCTGCTCCAGCCGGCGCTGTCGGTCGCCGAGGAACTCGCCGGCCGGATCTCGGTCGAGGTGTTCGATCCGCGCACGCTGTATCCCTTCGACTGGGATCGCCTGCTCGAATCCGTCGGCCGAACCAGGCGTCTGGTGGTGCTCGACGATGCCAACCGGGCCAACGGGATGGCGGCCGAGATCATCGCCAGCGTCGCCGAGCGGCTACCGCTGGCCGCTCCGCCGCAGCGGGTCACCCGACCGGACGGCGCCGTGTTGCCGTTCGCCGATGAGCTGGATCGGGCGGTGCAGCCGAACCGGGATCAGCTGCTGGCTGCGATCGAAAGGGTTATGGGGAAACGATGAGTACTCCGCTGTCGGCCGCGGTGGTGCCGGGCCAGTGGCGCCAGACCGGCACCGGCTGGGAGCAGCTGAGCGCCGCCGAGCAGGAGCAGGTGCTGGCCGCGGGGCGACGCAACTGGCCGGCCGTGCACGAGAAGGTACCGACGTACAACGATCGCTGGCGCCCGCTCCGGCCGATCATCATGCGTCGCCAGTCGTGGGCGGTCTTGCACGAGCTGTGCGGTCAGGTCGCCGGGCTGATCCTGCAGGCCTGCCAGCGTCGGGCCCGCACGGCGGGCGAGCTGCGGCGGGCCTTGGGTGTCGCCGAGGGCCAGATCAGGCTGCTCGACGAGAATGAGGTGCTCAGCGACGAGTTGCTCATCTCCTCCCGGCCCGACATCCTGTTCGCCGGCGGCGTGCCCAAGTTCGTCGAGTTCAACATTGACGGTGCGCTCGGCGGTGCCTTCGACTCCGACAACCTGGCCGCCGCGTTCGCCGCGATCTTCGAAGCCGAACCGGGGCCGCCGTTGTATCCGCCGCCATCGGCCAACGCCGGCCGGCTGGCCACGATCAACGGCTGGCTCGCAGACACCCCCGACCGGACGGTGGCGATGCTGATGGACTGGTCGGTCGGGCATGCCGGCCCGTCCGACCCGCGCGAGTTCCTGAAGTACTTGCAACCAGTGGCCGAGCAGGCCACGGCGGCCGGTTTCGAGTTGATCCCGTTCTGGCTGCACCTGGTCGAACGCAATGATGCCGGCCGGTTGTCGGTCGACGGCCGGGAGGTCTCGCACGTGTGGCGGATGTTCGTGCCCGACACCGCGCCCCGCACGCCGGGCCGGGATGCCGTCGAGGCCGTCCTGCAGGCCGGACAGCTGCGCTGCTTCACCTCCTCGGCCAGCTGGCTGCTGACCAACAAGCTGATCCTGGCCTGGCTGTGGGCCGACCTGCCGTTGTTGTCACCGGCCGAGCAGCAGCTGGTACGGGCCCACATCCCGCACACCGCGCTGGCCACCGCCGAGCTGGCCGAGGAGCTGCTGGCCCGGCCCGCGGCCTGGGTACTCAAGCCGGCGGGCGGTAGCAGCGGTCGGGATGTGCTGATCGGCCGGGACAGCGACGCCGATCGGTGGCGGGCCGCAGTGGCGCGGGCGGTGTCGGAGGGCAACTTCCTGGCTCAGGAGCTGGTCGATTCCGACCTGCTGCCGATGGATTTCATCGACATCCACACCGAGGAGGTCATGCGGCTCGGGGTTCCGTGTTGCTTCGGGCCCTATCAGTTCGGCGGCCAGCAGTGCGGTGGCGAGGTCCGGATGGGATTTCCCGGCGGCGGCGCGGTGATGAACGTCGACCGCGGCGCGCTGGTCAACGGGTTCTCCCTCATCGATCGCTAGCCGTGGTCGGGGCCGGCCGGCGGACTCGGTCGACGGACCCGGGCGGCCAGGCCGCGCACCATTTCCGCGGCCGCGATCGCGTCGCTGCGGCCGTTGCCGTGCCGGCCATCCGGGCTGTAGAGGTCCGGATCGGCTGAACGCCGGTGCCGGCTCAGATCGACGTGCACGCCACCGAACCGGTCGGCGACCTCGCGGGCATGGGTGGCCAGCAGGGCCAGCCGGTGCCGGAGTTCGGGCCGAAACGCTTCCGGCACGGCCGGGCTGTGCGAGACGTCGAAGATGCCGATGGTGGCGACCAGGGCCCCGGCCTCGGACAGCGCGCGCAGGAGGGCGGCCAGTTCTTCGGCCACCGCCTCGGCCCGGGCGCCGTGGTAGCTGCGCTTGAACGCGTCGTTGCCGCCGCACAGCACCAGAGCCAGGTCGGGCGCGAAGGCCAGGGCCGGCCCGAGCTGGGTCGCCCGGACCTGAGCGGTGAGCAGGCCGGGCACGCCCAGGTTGCGGTAGGCCAGGGTGGGCTGGCACCTGTGCAGTTCGGCCGCGACCCGATCGGTCCAGCGCAGCGGGACGAAACCGTCGACCGGGTACAGCGGCCCGTTGGCCACGCTGTCGCCGAGGACCACGAACCGGCGCCACGGGTGCCCGGCCAGCAACCGCGATGCCTCGTCGGCACCGAGACAATCGGGATCGGCCAGCTCGGCCGGACGCTCGGCCAACCGGTCCGCGGCCAGCGTCATGAGGGCTCAGCCGCCGGTCCGGCCGGCGCGGAGAGCGCCGCCGTGGGCTCCTCAGCCGGCGTGGCAACCACAACCGGGGGTTCCTCGCCCGGCGCTACCCTCGGCTGCGGTGCCGGCAGGTCGACCGCCCCCAGGGCGGCGAACGGCACCAGCCCGATAAGCAAGCTCAGCCCGGCGGCCCCGAGCAGGCTCGGGCGCAAGCCGAAACCGCTCACCGCCCAGCCGCCGATCACCGCCCCGATCGGAATGCCCAGGAAGGCCAGCGTCGTAGACAGGCCGATCACCCTGGTCTGCAGGGCATCCGGGATCCGCTCGTACATGGCCACGCCGAGCACGGGGTTGACCGCGGCCAGCCCGATGCCGGCCGACAAGCTGACCGCCAGCACCAGCGGTAGCGACGAACTCCAGCTGAGGACGAACAAGCGGGGTGCGCAGCTGACCAGCGCCCCGATCAGGAACGCGGGGTACTGCCGCAGCCGGGGGGCCAGTCGGGTGAAGCCGATGGTGCCGCCCAGCGCGCCGGCGGCGAAGGCGCCCAGGGTCAGCCCTAATGCCTCCGGCGAATGGAGCACATCCCGCGCCCACAGCGGTATGAACACCACCGTGGCCGCGTTGGCGAAGAAGTTGAGGAAGAACACGGTAGCCAGCATCAGCGACAGCACGCGGTCCGAGCGCAGGTACCGGATGCCGCCGAGCAGCGCCTGCCGGTACGGCTCGCGCGGGCCGGCTCGGCCCGACAGCGACGGGGCAACCGCAATCAGCACGGCGCTCGCGCAGCCGGCGAAGGAAGCTGCGTCGACCCAGACCGCACCCCGGGCCCCGCAGCTGGCGATGAGCAAGCCGCCCAGTGGGGCGCCGAGGAGGGTGACCAGCCGGGTCAGCCCCTCGTACCACGAGGTCACCTTGATCATCGGCAGTCCGGCGGCCTGAGCCGCCGGCTTCAGCAGCACGTGCTTGACCCGATCCCCGACCCCACGCAGGGCACCGGCGACCGCGATCAGACCGAACAGGGCGAGCATCCCGGTATGGGGGAGGGCGGCGATCGCGCCGATCGCCAGCGCGCTGCCGGCATCGCAGGTGACCGACGTCCGGCGCAGGCCGAACCAGTCGGCGACCGGCGTCAGGAACATGCTGGTGATCAGATAAGGCACCATCTCCGCCGCTGCGGCATAACCCATCTCGGGCGCGCTGCCGTGCAGGGACAGCACCAGCCACGGGATGGCGACCAGCGAAACCCGGCTGCCGAGGGCCGAGCCGATATCGGCGCCGATCAACGCGGTGAAGCGCAACCGCGGCGTCACGGGTCAGCCGGCCGGGGTGTGCGTCGCGGCCCACGCCGCCCGCAGCGCCGGCTTGTCGATCTTGAGCGAGCGGTTCAACGGCAGCTCGGCCAGGAAGGTGACCCCGCCGGGGGCGTACATGTCGTTCAGCTCTGCCTCGACCAGCTCGATGAGTTCGCGCTCGGCCTCGGCTCCGGCCAGGGTTCCGGGACGCCGGACCACGAACGCGTGCGGTACCTCGCCCACGACCGGATCGGGCACGCCGATGACCGCAGCGGCCTGCACGCCCGGATGTTCGGCCAGCGCAGCCTCGATCGGGGTGCAGAAGATTGCCCAGTTGCGCCGGTGAGTGACGATCATGTCGTGGGCCCGATCGACCAGGTAGAGGTAGCCGTCGGAGTCGCGATAGCCGATGTCCCGGGTCCGGACCCAGCCGTCGACGATAGTGGTAGCGGTGAGCTCGGGCTGGCCGAAGTAGCCGGAGAAGCTGAGCTTGCTCCGCACCCAGACCTCGCCGGTCTGCCCGGCGGGCAGCGGCTGGCCCGGGTCGAACCCGGTTGCGGAACAAGCCCCTTCGGCAGTCGAGCGAATCTCGATCTCGACGTCACCGAACGGTAGCCCGACCGAGCCGATCCGCTCCGGGTGCTCGGGATCGTCAGCCAGGGTCGGCAACGCGGTGATGACCACGGCCTCGCTCAGCCCGTAGACGATTCGCAGGCACGGGCCGAAGCGGGCGATGGCCTGCCGGAGGCGGGCCGGAGTGGCCGGGCCGGCCCCGACGTTGAACATGAACATGGCCGAGAAGTCACCCCGATCGAGGCCGGGGTGATCCAGCACCTGGTACAGCATCGGCGGCGAGCAGAACGTCGAGTTGATGCCTTCGGCGGTGACGGTGGCGATGAAAGCGGCCGGATCCCACTCCTCGCGCAGGAACAGCACGCCTCCGGTGAACAGGTTGAACAGGGAAGTCATCTGGCCGCTGGCCAGCCACATTGCCGAATGCGACAGGTGCCTCAGCGGCGGGTAACCGGCAGCCATGAACTCAGCACCCAGGGCCAGGATCTGGGCGTAGAAGCCGTGCTTGTGGTTGACCAGCTTCGGGCGACCGGTGCTGCCGCTGGTCTGCAGGAACGACTCCGGCTCCGGCGTCGGGGTATCGAGGTCCCAGGCGGGTTGGCCGTCGGCCGCAGGCGCGGTCAGATCTGGACCGGCTCCGCCGGATCCGAGGCACAGCACCGGGACTCCGGGCAGGCTGGCCGCCACGGCCCGGCCCAACTGGTCGAAGTTGGCACTGTCGTAAACGAAGAAGTCCGGGGCGGTCAGATGCGCGAATTCCATGATCTCGCGCGGTGCGGTGACCGGGGCGACCCACATCGATCGACAACCCAGCAGGTGCAGCGACAATTGCAGGATTGGGGCGCTGGCAACATTGGAGGTCATTACCAGCACGGCACTGCCGGGGGGCACGCCGTAATCACGCAACCAGGCGGCCTGGGCCAGCACGGCCGCCCGGACCTGTCGGTAATCGAGGCGATCACCACCGCCGACCAGCGCTTCCCGCTCACCCAGCCGGGCGAACAGTGCGAGCGCGTCGAGTACGTAGTTGCCTGATCTTGACGAAGAATCGGATGCTTCGGGGGCGGCCGATCCCGGCGCCAGCGGGTCGGAGGTGTCCAGCTCGGTCATCGGCGCCAACCCCGCTCCCATTCCATGACATAAAGGTGCTTCGTCCGATTGGCCGGTGCGGCCCGATCGCCTAATCCAGGACTTCTGTCCGCTTTTTCTACGCCGTCATCGAGGTTTTTGGTAGACCTTGACTGCATCAGACGGCTCGTACTATTTTTCGACTCTCATAACCGGGCGCGAAGACTCTTCCACATTCGGGGGCTTAGAGTGCTGCGCCTCTTGGGAGGGCTCTGTGACCAATCGTCGGTCATCTCTAACTATGCGCAAGACCGCGATCACCAGTTCGCTGCTGATCGCCGGCGCGTCAGTCCTGTTCGCTGGTGGTGGGATGGCGGCCTCGGCCAGCGTCGGTCATCCGAGCCATCATCCGCAATCGCGACACCTGGCCTGGGCCAACACCTGGATGGCGGCCGTGACCCACGGCGACGCCACCGGTTCGACCAATGCCGGCCTGAACGATCAGTCGGTCCGACTCATCGTGCACACCACGGTCAGCGGTTCGGCGGTGCGAATCCGCATCTCCAACCAGCACGGCGACCAGGCGATCACGGTCGGGCACGCGACCGTGGCCAAGCCCGACACCAGCACCGCCACCGAGTCCGACATCGTGCCCAGTACCCGGCGGGAGCTGAGCTTCAGTGGTTCGGCTTCCACGCTGATCCAGAAGGGCGCGACCGTGCTCTCGGACCCGGTGGCGCTGCCGGTCGGTAGCCAGCAGGATCTCGTGGTCTCGATCTACTTCCCGACCCCGACCGGGCCGACCACTTTCCACTCGACCAGCCGGCAGACCAACTTCGTCGGCCCGACCGACCTGGTCGATTCGGTCGACGGAACCGGTTACACCACCACGCGTACCTGCTGTTGGTTCTTCCTGTCCGGGGTGGATGTACTGCGCCCGGTGACCGCCGGCCCGGTGGTGGTCTTCGGTGACTCCATCGGTGACAGCAATGGCAGCACGCTGGATGCGAACACGCGCTGGCCGAATCTGCTCTACGCCCGGTTGGCCGCTCGGTGGGGTTCGGCCGCACCGGCGGTGCTGAACGCCAGCCTGGCCGGTAACCGGCTCAACCACGAGGGCAGCGAGCCCGGTGCCGGTGGCTTCCCGGGCTACAACGAGCTCGGCACCAACGCCATCTCCCGGCTCGACACCGACGTCTACGCCGAGACCGGCGTGCGCACCGTGATCACCGACCTCGGGATCAATGACATCTGGATGTCGGACGATTCGGCGGCGGCGATCATCGCCACCCTGCGCCAGCTCAACCAGCAACTGCACGAGAAGGGCCTGCGCAGCCTGGTCGCCACGCTCGGGCCGTACCAGGGCATGCTGCCGGCTGAAGCCTGGACGCCGGAGAAGGAGGCGACCCGGCAGGCGGTCAATGCCTGGATCCGGCATCAGCGCGAGTTCGACGGCGTCATCGACTTCGACCAGGTCTTGCGTGACCCGGCCGAGCCGAGCCGGCTGAACCCCGCGCTGGACTCCGGTGACCACATCCACCCCAACGACCTCGGCAACCAGAAGATGGCCGATGCGGTTCCGGTCGGGCTGCTGGCCTCGGACCGCTGAGGCGCAACAGCGGCGGTGAAGCACAGCCGTCGGGACGGGCCGGCCCCCGGCCCGGCGGCAAGTGTCGCGCCAGTCCGGTTTTGCTAGCCATAGCAGGCTTATGACGGTAATCTGCTACCACTCCCAAGCGTAGGTATCGGTGGGAGTTTGTCCGCAACTGGAAGGTCGGAGCCAGCTGGTGACTCCAGATTCGGTCCTGGCGGAGCTGTTCACCGAGCAGTCCCGGGCCAATCCGTATCCGCTCTATCGCAGCCTGCAGGAGCTGGGCCCGATCCTGCCGTTGCAACAGGGCGTGCCCGGAGCCACCCCGTTCGCCGCGCTGGCCACCGGCTACGACGTCATCGACTCGGTGTTGCGGGACTCTCGGTTCTACAAGAAGGCCCGGCCCGACTGGCGCGATCACGTGCTGACCAGCACGTTCGAGACGTCGATGATGTTCTCCAACCCGCCCATGCACAACCGGCTGCGGGGGCTGTTCAGCGGCACCTTCACCCCGCGCCGGCTGTCCTCGGTCGACCCGATGATCACCCGGATCGTCGGCGACCTGCTCGACGTCATGCAGGCCAAGGGATCTGACGGCGGAGTCATCGACTTCGTCGACGAGTTCGCGGCCCAGCTGCCGGCTCTGCTGATGGCCGAATTCGTCGGCATCCCGACCAGCGACCTGGACTGGTACCGGGATCGGGTCCGTCCGATTGACGCCTACCTCGATCTCAACGGCAAGACCGACAACGCACTCCAACTGGCCAACGACGCCACCGCCGAGCTGCGCGACTACTACCTCGAGCTGATCGCGGCCAAGCGGGCCCACCCCCGGCCCGACCTGCTCAGCGCGTTGATCCAAGCCATCGACTCGGGCCAGCACCAGATGACCGATCCGGAGCTGGTGAGCAACATGATCGTGCTGTTCAATGCGAGCTTCCTGACCACGATCTACATGCTCGGCAGCGGATTGCCGCTCCTGCTCGCCCGGCCCGACGTGGTGGCCGCGCTGCCCGGCAACGAAGACCTTGCCGCCGACTGCGTGAACGAGATACTGCGGATGGAATCGCCGGTGCAGTTCCTGACCCGCGCCGCCCCCGAGGACATCGAACTCGACGGCGTGCCCATTCCCAAGGACGGCATCATCTTGCTCGTCCTGGCCGCGGCCAACCGTGACCCGGCCCGCTTTGTCGAACCGGACACGTTCGATCCCGCCCGGCCGAAGCTGACCTCGCTGACCTTCGGCGCCGGTGGACATTTCTGCGTCGGGGCCGCGGTGTCTCGGGCCGAGGGCCGGATTGCCCTGCCGATGCTGTTCGAACGCTTCCCCGAGCTGGCGTTGGCCGGGCCGCCGGTCGGTACCGGCAGCCTGTTCCTGCGCGGGATGAACTCCGTGCCGGTGACGGTGCGCTGATGCCGCTCACCGCTCAGGCCCAGCAGTGGTACCAGGCCCGGGTCGCCGCTGGGGTGCGGCCGCTCTACACCCGGTCGCTGGCCGAGGCCCGGGCCGCCGACCTGGCCGAGATCCAAGCCAGTGGTGGGGAGCCGGAGCCGGTGCACCAGGTGTGCGAGCTCGCGGTGCCGGCGGTGCAGGCCCGCTCCGGCCAGCCGATTCCGCTTCGGCTTTACCGGCCGACGGATCAGTCCGGACTGCCCGTGCTCGTGTACTTCTTCGGCGGCGGTTGGGTGCTTGGTCAGATCGAGACCTGCGATGCCGTCTGTCGGCGGCTGGCCAATCTGGCCGGCTGCGCGTGCCTGGCCGTCGGCTACCGGCTGGCCCCCGAGCATCGGTTCCCGGCCGCGGTCGAGGATTGTGCTGACGCGCTGGTCTGGTTGACCGCGAACGCCACCGACCATGGTCTGGACCCGAACCGGATCGCAGTCGGGGGCGACAGCGCCGGCGGCAATCTGGCTGCGGTTACGGCCCAAGCGGCGCCGGCCGGAAGCCTGGCCGCCCAGTTGCTGGTGTACCCGAACACCCAGTACCGGGCCGACACCGCGTCGCTGCAAGCGATCGACGATGAGGCGCTGTTCAATCGGCGCTCGGTCGACTGGTACTGGTCGCACTACCTGAACTCACCGGCCGACGGGGCCGATCCGCGGGTTTCGCCGCTGCTCGCGGCCGAGCTGACCGGACTACCACCGGCCCTGGTCATCACCGCCGAGTACGACCCGCTGCGCGACGAGGGCGAGCGCTATGCCGACCGGCTGGCCGGGGCCGGGGTGCCGGTCGAGTGCCGGCGCTACGACGGAGTGCCGCACGGCTTCTTCACCATGTCCGGCGTGCTGGACGAATCCGGCCAGGCGCTGGCCCAGGCCGCCGGCTTCCTGCGGCGGAGCTTCGCCCGATGACTGCGCCGGTCTGCCTGGCCGACTTCGAGGCCCTGGCCCGGCGGGAACTGCCGGCCGAGGTGGTGGACTTCGTCGCCGGCGGTAGCGGCACCGAAACGACCTTGCAGGCCAACCGGAGCGGTCTGGATGCGATCTCGGTCTACCCGCGACTGCTGCCCGGAGCGGCCTGTAGCCCCACGGTCGAGCTGTTCGACACCACGCTGTCGGTGCCGGTGGCGGTGGCCCCGATGGCCTATCAGCGCCTGCTTCACCCGGACGGCGAGCTGGCCATGGCCGCCGCCGCCGCCGCGGCCGGCGTGCCGATGGTGCTGAGCACGCTGAGCAGCATCGGCCTGGAAGAGGTGGCCAAGGCCGGCGCGCAGCTGTGGTTCCAGCTCTACTGGCTGGCCGAGCAGGCCGCGTTGGAGCGCCTGATCGAGCGGGCCGAGGCTGCCGGGAGCCGGGCCCTGGTGGTCACCGTCGACCTGCCAGTGCTGGGCCGGCGGCTGCGGGATGCCCGCAACGGCTTCCACCTGCCGGCCGATGTGATCGCGGCGAACCTGACCGATGCCGGCGACAGCAGCAGTCACGTCGGGCAGGCCGGTCGGTCGGCCTTGGCTGCGCACACCGCGGACCTGATCGGTCCCAGCCTGAGCTGGCGGCAGCTGTCCTGGCTGCGCCGGCGGACCAGCTTGCCCCTGATCGTCAAGGGCGTACTCGATCCGCGCGACGCCCGCCAGGCGGTTGATCTCGGCATCGACGCGGTGATCGTGTCCAACCACGGTGGCCGACAGCTGGACGGGGCACCGGCCAGCATCGATGCCCTGGCCGCGGTGGCAGCCGCGGTCGAGGTGCCGGTCCTGTTCGACAGCGGCATCCGCAGCGGCACCGACGTGCTTCGGGCCCTGGCCCTGGGCGCGACCGCGGTGCTGGTCGGCCGGCCGCTGCTGTGGGCCCTGGCGGTGGGGCAGGCCGGCCTGGCTTTGGAACTGCTCCGCGCAGAGGTCACCGACGCCCTGACCCTGGCCGGCTGCCAGACCCCGGCTGATGCGTCCGAGTTGCGCACCGGACACCAGGACGGGCGGCCGCGGTCATGAGCCTGACCTGGCCCGACCAGCTCGAATTCGAGCTCGGTGAGCTGGCCCCGGCGCTGGCCGATCCGGTGCTGAACTCGATGAACTTCCTCAACGAGATCGCCGGCCGCTACCCGGGCGCGATCTCGCTCGCCGCCGGCCGGCCCGCCGAGCACACCTTCGACGTCGGCGCCATCGAGCGTCACGTGCAGCGATTCTGCCGCTACCTGCGCGAGGAGCGCGGCTGGGACGAGGCGCGGGTGTGCCGGCTGCTGTTCCAGTACGGCCGGACCAAGGGGATCATCACCGAGCTGATCGCCCGCAATCTTGAACTGGACGAGCAACTGTCCGTAGATCACGAAGCAATCGTGGTCACCGTAGGTTGCCAGGAGGCGATGTACCTGGTGCTGCGGGCGTTGCGGGCCGACCCGTCCGATGTGCTGTTCACGGTGGCCCCGACCTACGTCGGCCTGACCGGGGCGGCCCGGCTGGCCGAGTTGCCGGTGTGGCCGGTCGAGGGCGGCGCCGACGGGATCGACCTGGCGGACCTGACCAGCAAGCTGGGCCAGGCCCGGTCAGCCGGGCTCCGGCCCCGGGCGCTCTACGTGATGCCGGACTTCGCCAATCCGTCCGGGCTGAGCATGTCGCTGGCCCACCGGCGCCGGTTGCTCGAAGTGGCGGCGGGGGAGAATCTGCTTCTGCTGGAGGACAATCCGTACGGGCTGTTCCCGCAGGAGCTCAGCGACCGGCAACCCACGCTCAAGGCGCTGGACCAGCGGCGCCAGGTCGTCTACCTCGGTTCCTTTGCCAAGAGCGCGCTGCCCGGAGCCCGGGTCGGCTACCTGGTCGCCGACCAGGTGGTCCGTGACCGGAACGGTAACGCCGGCCTGTTCGCCGACGAGCTGGCCAAGGTGAAGAGCATGCTCACCGTCAACACCTCGCCGATCAGCCAGGCGGTGGTGGCCGGCAAGTTGCTCGAGCACGACGGCAGCCTGATCCCGGCCACCGCCGCCGATCGCGGCGTATATCGCGACAACCTACGACGGGTGCTGGCCGGCCTGCAGCGCAGGTTCCCCGACGGGGCCCACGGGGTGCGGGCGAACGCTCCGGCCGGTGGCTTCTTCGTCGTCGTCACGGTGCCGTTCCCGGTCGATGACGCCCTGCTGGAGCGCTCGGCCGCCGACTACGGCGTGCTCTGGACGCCGATGCACCACTTCTACGACGCCGGTCAGGCGGTCAACTCGCTCCGCCTGAGCTGCAGCGTGGTGACCGCCGAGCAGATCGAGCTCGGCTTGGACCGGCTGGCCGCGCTCATCCACGACCGGCTCGAGGAGGCAGGTTGACCGCCACCGATGCAGACTTCTCCCGGTGGGACTGGGAGGATCCGGACTCGCTCAACCCGCTGATGGAGTCGTTCACCGCAACCCTGGCCGAGGCCGAATCGGTCCGTCCGATCGCGCTGGCGCCGCCGTATGACGCAGCCAGCCTGGCCGGGCTGGGCATCACCGGGGTCGAGTTCGCGGCGTTCAAGACCGCACATCCGGCGGGCCTGGCCGCCGACCTGGTCGGGGTGCACAGCCCGGACGCGACGACCGAACCCGGCGGCATCTACCGCATCGACGACGAGAGCTACTTCGTGCAGCTCGACATCAGCCAACCGCTGCCGTTTGCCGATGCCGCGGTGGGTTGGGTCTACGCCGAGCATCTGATCGAGCACGTCCCGCTGCCGGTGGCGGTGCGGTGGCTGCGCGAGGTGCACCGGATCCTGGTTCCAGGTGGCCGGTTGCGCCTGACCACCCCCGATCTGGGCAAGTATGTCGAAGGCTATCTGGCCGGGGAGAAGTTCTTCGCCCGGCACCGTCGCCGGGTCGACCTCGGGATCGGGGTGGCCCCGCCGATGCCAGCCCGAAACGCCTTCATGTTCAACCAGATCTTCTACCTCTACGGGCACAAGTGGCTCTACGACCAGGCCGAGCTGGAGTACGTCCTGACCCAGGCCGGTTTCGAGCCGGCGGCGATCGAGCCCTGTAGCTACCGCTGCGGGGCCGACGCCGAGATCGCCAACCTGGATCAGATGTTTCGCAACGACGAGACGCTCTACCTCGAAGTTGTCCGCTGAGCCGAGTCCGGTCCGGCCGCTGCGCATCCGGTTCAGCGGCCGGTCCGGCCAGCGGCCGATGACCCACGGCCAGCGCAACACCCTGGCCTGGGTCGGTCAGGAACTTGACCGCTTTTCAGCCATGGTGATCTGGCGGTTCCGGTTGCCGGCCGCGGTCTCGGTGGAGGAGGTGGTGGCCGGGCTCGGGCGCCTGGTGTCGCGCCATGACGCGCTGCGCACCTGCTTTCCCGGCGACGGGCAGCAGCGGGTGCTGGGCCGGGGGAGCGTCGACTGCACGGTAGTGCCGGCCGGGCCAGCCGGCACCGAGGATGCGCTGGCCGAGCAGTTCAGCACCGAGTTGCGGGCTGCCGGGGTCGACTTCACGGCCGGCGCGCCGGTCCGGTTCCGCCTCGGCGTGCGGGCCGGGCAGCCGGTTGTGCTGGTCGGTGGTTACTCTCACATGGCGCTCGACTTCGGCAGCGCGGCGGTGCTCGGGCGGGAGTTGGAGCTGCTGTTGTCCGGGGCCGAGCTGGACCCGCCCGAGCATCAACCGCTGGAGCAGGCGGCGGCCGAGGAAAGCCCGCACGGGCGCCGCCAGGCCGATAACGCCCTGCGGTACTGGCAGGCTCAACTCAACTCGGCTCCGGCCGCGATGTGTACCTATCCGGTGCCGAAATCGGGAGCGGGCCACCGGACCGGGCTCTTGACATCGCCGGCCGCGGGCCGGGCCCTGACCGCGATCGCCGGCCGCACCGGAGCCAGCCGGCAGGCGATCGTGGTCGCCGCGCTCTCGATCGTGCTGTGCCATCGGACCGGAGTGGACCGCAGCTGTTTCATCGTCGTCTCCAGCAACCGGTTCCGGCTGCGGCTACGCGGCTACGTCGGAAGCCTGGCCCAGGACGGCCTGCTGTCCTTGGACGTCAGCGCCGCCGGCTTCGATGCCGTGGTCACCCGCGCGGCGAAGGCCAGTCTGGCCGCCTTCACCAACAGCATCTTCGACTCGAGCCGGCTTTGGCCGCTCATCGACGAGGTCGGCGAGCGCCGGGGTATCGCGTTCAGCCGGGACTTCACCATCAACGATCTCAGCTCGCACCTCGCCGGGGTCGAGGCCGACGGCGC
>Ga0187809_10000219_pt1 | contig 35408 bp, 43 predicted proteins | sample NC_wetland_sal_i_8_FD_132415 | JGI IMG/M metagenome (GOLD analysis project Ga0187809, IMG submission 132415) | Wetland sediment microbial communities from Neuse River Estuary, North Carolina, USA - ASW_4 | ecosystem: Environmental > Aquatic > Freshwater > Wetlands > Sediment | place: USA: North... | reverse complement strand
TCCAAAACAAATGCCTCCGATCAAACCGGAGGCAGTTTGAAACACCTGCCGTTACAGGGGTCCTTTTTGGATGCCGATCACCCCTGAAACGGGGTCCTTATTCCACGCCGAAACACATAAAGCCCAGGCCAAGGCCTGCGATGTCCTGTCCTGCACGCCGCCGAGCAGCCAGGCCATCGCAATGATGTCCGACGAGGCTCGCACGACAATGCCGAGTGCCGATGACATCCGCAATTCCATTATTGTTCCCGACGCCGGATGGATCAATGCCAACGCGGCCTCGCTGCTTCAGCGATGGAACAGCTGGATCCGCTGAGTACCTAAAATCGGCCGGCGTCAAGATAATTGACGCGCGCGCCCTGACGCAGGACGACCGCAAATTACACCATTTGCGGTCGCCCTGCATGTCTTCCCTCTCGATCTACCCTGAGGAAAAGACACAGTGACACTTCACTATGCCTGTTGAAGCAGCGCATCATGCAGGCGGTCGCGGAGGTCGACAATTATCTCAACTCCATTGCCGCCTGCTTTCCGCGAACATCGTGCGGTATGCCTATGGGACTGAGCCCGCGACGGCGGGAAGATAGGTGATGCGGCTTCGGCCGCTTGAGCGCCGTGCTCAGCATCACCACTAATAAAAGGCGCCAGCGGTTCGGTAAAGCCGAAAGCGGCCTTGCTGAAGCTATTGCGAACAATCCCTTCGGCGCGAAGCGGCTAGACGGAGAAGGTATCGCTGACGATCCGGCCCACTTCGGCGATCACGTGCTCACGGGTAGCCATGGCCGCCTCCGAACCGGTGTAAAGAGCCGCAACGATGATGGGGAGCCCGCCAAGTGGAAGAAGGATGCCGACATCGTTGCGCGATCCCCGCTCTCCCGCACCGGATTTGTCTCACGCCATCCCTTCGGCAGACCGGCATGGAGCAGGTTGCCGGTGATTTCCGTTCCAAACAGCCAATCGTTCAGCCGCTTGCGTGACTTCACGCTAAGTGGCTTTCCGAGCAGGAGGATGTCGAGTTGATCAACCATGGCTGCGGGAGTCGACGTGTCTCGAAGATCGCCGGGTATGGAAGTGTTCAACGCGGGCTCCGAATGCAGATGGATCAGCCCCACATATTCGTGCCCGACATGTTCAGGGAAGCCGGGAGCCTTGCCAGTTCCGCGTCCCCTGCTTTTGATGGTGCCTTTCACCCGCAACGAGGGATGCGAGCGTCGAAGGCAAGAATGCACGCCAGGATGACAATATAAAAATACCATGAACCATGAACGGACATGATTCACCCTCGTGTATTCGGTTTTTCTGGCATAATTTCAGAATGGGGGATCGTTAACGGTCATTGATAATCAGCGGTCCCGATCCCGTTTCAGCCGGATTTCGCATGCTCGGGTGGATAGGGATGTAAAATTGTAGAGTTCTTTCCGCCTCTATAAACTTTTGCAATCTCCAGCCCCGCGGCTGAAAATAAAGTCAACGGCAAGTCACTTCGAAGGAACGCTTATGAATTTTTGAAGCCGAAGATGGGCTTCAGCCGTTCCCAGCTTTCATCCATCGCATAGGCGGCGAAATAGGGAATAGCTATATGGCCATAGAAGAGCGAGAGTTGGCTCTCCGCCGCATGCTCTCCCTCATGCGCGACCTCGCTGACATAGATCGCGGAAATCAGACCGCTTCTGTCAGCACCGCCTTCACAATGGACGAGGATCGGCTTCTCCGCGGCACGCATAAGCGCGATAAGTTCTTCCGCCTCCGCGAGACTGAGGACATGGCGGGCCGACATGCGGAAGTCGTTATGCGCCACCCCCATCTGTTGCGTCACGGCCAGTTTGTCGCGGTACCATGCCTTGCCTGGATTCGAGCCGCGCAGATTGATGACGGTCCTTATCCCGTAATCGCGGATATCACGGCGGAGTTCGCGCGGCGTCGGCTGGGCGAGCGATATAATTGATGCGGGTAACGGTATGGAAATTGCCGCTCGCACGCAGGACACCGCAATGGGAACCGATAATCCCGATCGCAACCAGCGGCACCCAAGCCACGTGCTTCAGGCGGAATGCCGAAGCCATGCCGTCCCTCGCCCGTCGTGCCCTATTTGATACAATCAGAGAAAGTGAAGGAAAAACTGTTCAGGCAGATGACGGGTTTTTTACGGACTTGTAAACGATGCTTTCCGGCATGATTTATTTCCTGACGCGCCATGCGGTATTCCCGCAGACCGGAGTGACGCGAATGCGGATTCTTCTGCTGGAAGATGACGAGAAACTGATGGCCTTCATCCTCAAGGGATTGAAGGAGGCCGGCCATATGGTCCAGCCGATCGCGAGTGGCCATGATGCCTTGCTCCTCGCGACCAAGGAGTCTTTCGACTTCCTCATCGCCGACCGCATGGTGCCCGGGCTCGACGGGCTTTCCGCGATCAAGGCGATCAGGGCGGCGGGCATGAAGCTGCCCATCATCATCCTGACCGCGATCGGCGGCGTCGACGACCGCGTCGAAGGCCTCGAGGCGGGAGCGAACGGCTTGACGAGATAATCGTCCGCTCCCGCGTCGAAGGCCTCGAGGCGGGAGCGGACGATTATCTCGTTAAGCCGTTCGCCTTCTCCGAATTGCTCGCCCGCGTCAACGCGCTGTCGCGCCGACCACCGCTGCAGGCGGAGAACACCATGTTGAAGGTGGCGGATATGGAACTCGATCTCGTCCGGCGCCGCGTGACGCGGCAGGGGCGCCGGATCGAACTGCAGCCGCGTGAATTCGCTCTTCTGGAAATCCTGATGCGCAACGAGGGCCGTGTCGTCACCCGCACCATGCTGCTCGAACAGGTGTGGGGCCTGCATTTCGATCCGCAGACGAGCGTCGTGGAAACCCATATCAGCCGCTTGCGCTCGAAGATCGACAAATCCTTCGGCACGCCCCTCCTCCATACGATCCGCAACACAGGCTACAGCCTGCACATGCCGGAGTAGCCAAGCTTTTCACCGTGTCCCACCCTTTCGGGCGGTACTACGGCCGCCTGCCTTGCCCGCGCCGAAAGTTTCTAAACATACGAATTTGTAAGCAGCAGCCGATGTTTCCGTTAAGCTGGGCTCCCTCGCGATATCCATTGACCTGATGTGGTGGACGGCCTCCGCTCCCGGCATCACAATGTGCCAAAGTGTGGCTGTCGAAAGTCACATGAGGGAGAACCGTCCATGGAGAAGATTACCACAATTGGGCTGGATATCACCAAGCAAGTGTTCCAGGTCCACGGGATCAATGGTGCTGGCTCGATCGTGAGCCGCCGCAAGCTGCGCCGCGACGATGTCGTTGGATTCTTCAGGGCATTGCCGCCGTGCCTCATCGGCATCGAGGCTTGCGCGACAGGACACCACTGGGCTCGGGTTCTTATGGCACTCGGCCACGAGGTTCGGCTGATGCCGGCGTCTTACGTTAAGCCGTACGTGAAGCGGCAGAAGAATGATGCGACGGATGCCGAGGCGATATGCGAGGCAGTAGCGCGGCCGACGATGCGCTTTGTTCCGGTGAAGAGCGAGGAGCAACAGAGCGTGCTGATGCTGCATCGAGTCCGCGAGCTTTTGATCCGGCAGCGGACTATGCTGGTGAACGCCTTGCGTGGCCACCTGGCGGAGTTCGGCATCGTGACGCGACAGGGCATTGCGGGCGTCGGAATGCTGATCGCGTTGGTAGAAGGCGATGATCACGATCTCATCCCGGCGCTTGCACGGTCCGCACTTCTTCCGCTGATCGGGCAGTTGCGAGAGGTACACCAGAAGGTCAGTGAGATGGATCGCCAGATTCTTGCGTGGCATCGCTCGAATGAACTGAGCCGGCGGCTCGAGACGACCCCCGGAATCGGACCGATCACCGCCAGCGCGATCACCGCGACCGTGACGGATGCGTCGCTGTTCAAATCCGGCCGGCAACTGGCGGCATGGATAGGCTTGGCGCCGCGGCAGAACTCATCGGGCGGCAAGGACCGCCTCGGCAGGATCAGCAAGCAGGGCGATCCCTATTTGCGTCGCCTTCTCGTGGTCGGTACCCATGCCGTGCTCCGCTTCAGCCGAAAGGGCAAAGCGGCATCTACCCGCTGGGCAGCCGAGCTTCTGGCGAAGAAGCCGTACAATGTTGTCGCCGTTGCCCTGGCGAACAAGATAGCAAGGATCGTTTTTGGGCGATGATGATGACCGACCGACGCTTTGAGGCTTCCGCCGCCCTTTAAGGCAGGTCGCGGATGCTCCTGAAATTGGTGAGGTGCTGATGGTGTGATGGCGAACGGTCGAGCCGGGATCGGACAAACCCGATCAGTGGGTGGCGCTTGAAAGCGCGTTGACCTGTCCGGGATCCGATCAGCGGACTACATCAGGGCCAGCGGCATGAACGCGCCGCGATCAAAGGTATACATGCCTGCACCCGACCAACTCGTCAGAAGCGCCAAAAAGCCCTTGCCACGCGGAGGCCGTCCATACATGCCACTGAGTTTTTCCTCCACCTGGAGTTAGAGTCCTGCCGCGTTCCCGGTGATTCCATTCATCCGATCGCCCGAACTCAGCATCATTGTTCCAACTTTCAACGAGCGCCCGAACGTTCCTCTCCTTGTCAACAAATTGCGGGCGACTCTCACAGGCATCGAGTGGGAGGTCATCTTCGTCGACGACAATTCAACCAACGGCACGATCGATCTCATACGCCCGGCGCGGCAGGACGACTACGGCGATCTCGCCGGTGGCACTGGAAGCAGTCAAGCGCATCGATGCCCTGTTCGATATCGAGCGCGACATCAACGGACTATCCGCCGCCGAACGCCTCGCCGTGCGCCAGGAAAGGAGCGTGCCGCTGCTGGCCGAACTGGAAACCTGGCTGCGCGAGGAGCGCGTCACGCTCTCACGCTCGGCTGCCGTGACTAAGCAGATCGACTATATGCTCAAGCGCGGGGCGACTTCGCACGCTTCGCCGAAGACGGGAGGATCTGCTTGACGAACAACGCGGCAGAGCGAGCCCTGAGGGGTCTGGCTCTGGGCAGACGGGCATGGCTGTTCGCCGGATCTGACCGTGGCACCGAACGCGTCGCCGTCATGGTCACGCTGATCCAGACCGCTCGCCTCAATAACGTCGATCCCCAAGCCTTGCTCGCCGATGTCTTCGCGCGGATCGCCTCGATCCCGCAAAGTCGTATCCACGAGCTGCTGCCCTGGAACTGGATACGCCAGCCCGAAAAAACGGCTGTCGCCGAGGCTGCCTGAGCCGACCGCCATCATGCGCGCACGCGACAATTACGCGGCCTCCCCGGATGCGTACGATATGGTAATATGGCCACCAGGGTGCTCCGCTTCCGTGGCGCTCAATGCGCGCCGCGCCGACATAGGGAAGTCGATGTGCCGGACCCCCCGTTCGTAGGCAACGCGCAGCCCATCGCGATACCAGTTTGGCCTGGGTTTGCGCCACGCAGATTGACCACGGTCCTGATGCGGTATTTGTCGATGTAGCCCGCCAACCGCTTCGGCGAGGGTTGAGCGGCTCGATACAGCTTACCGGGGATGACGATATAGAAATTGCCGGTGAACCTCAGAAAGCCGCAATATAGCCCAATACATGCCGCAACCGATACCAGCACGAGCGATTCTGAATGAGAAGCAATTTGCTACACTGCAATTCGGTACACGAGCAAATCGAGTGCGGCTTGCAGATCGCCGAATCACACATAGGCGGGACAGGACGAGCATCCGCGCCATTTTACAAATTTGTAAGGAAACGATGAGGTCCACGCGCCGCTCAATCATCGCCGTCAGCTGCGGAGCATGGGAATGCGCATCCTGGTTCTGGAAGACGATAAAAAGACGGCGTCCTTCATCCGCAAAGGTCTGATGGAAGCAGGGCACGTGGCCGAAGTCGTGCCGAACGGGCACGACGCCTTGTTTCTTGCGACCAAAGACGCGTTCGACCTGCTCGTCGCGGACCGGATGGTCTCGGGGCTTGACGGTCTGTCAACCGTGAAAGCAATCCGTGCGGCAGGCGCGAAGCTGCCGGTGATTTTCCTGAGCGCCATTGGTGGTGTGGATGACCGCATCAAGGGCCTAGAAGCGGGTGCGGACGACTACCTCGTGAAGCCCTTCGCCTTTTCCGAGTTGCTCGCGCGCGTCAACGCGCTGTCACGCAGGCCGCCATTCCAGAACGAATTGCAAGTCCTCCGGGTGCTCGATCTCGAACTCGACCTTATCCGTAGGCGGGTAACCCGCGCGGGCAAGCCGATCGATCTTAAGCCGCGCGAGTTCGCCTTGCTTGAGGTTTTGATGCGCAATAAGGGGCGGGTCATCACACGTACCATGTTGCTCGAGAGGGGTGTGGGAGCTGCATTTCGATCCGCGCACCACTGTTGTCGAGACCCATATCAGCCGGTTGCGCACGAAGATCGACAAGCCATTCGGCCAGCCCCTGCTGCACACAGTCCGCAACATTGGTTACAGCTTGCATGCGCAGGATTAGCCTTTTTCGCAACACGCCGTTCCGGTTGGCGGTCACCTTCACCACGCTGTTCGTCGTCACGTTTCTGGTAACCGAGTTCGTTGCATTCGAATTGATGCGGGCGGAGCTCATAGCCAGGCTACACCGTTCCGTGAACGATACATGGGCGGCGATCGCGTCAAACTATGATGAGAGCGACAGGAACGATATCATCAATGCCACGAAGACTTACGCGAGCATCAGCGATCCGCGCGACCGCATATTCCTTTTGCTCGACGCGCAAGACCGTGTCCTGGCCGGAAATGTTTCCGCCTCAGCCTTTCCTCAAAAGCCAAACAAAAGGGCCTATAACGTTCATCTGCGCACGGGCGGACGCTTCTATGTCGTGAATGACCTGGTCGGCGGAGGCCGCCTCATCGTCGCTTTCAGCTTCGCCGATACCGAGGAACTCGAAACCATTGCAGGGATGAGTTTGGCCTGGGCGCTGGTGGTCGTCGTCGCGACCGCTCTCCTAGGTGGCTACTGGCTCGGTCAACGCGTGCAGGAAAGACTCGATCGGATCGCGGGAACCATGCACGAAGTTTCCTTGGGCAAACTCGGGGCGCGTGTTCTGCTATCTGGGAAAGACGACGACATCGATATGGTGTCTCAGCAAATCAACGCCGCGCTGGAGCGCCTTGCTGGGCTCGTCGAAAGCATGAGGCAGGTCAGCGTGGATATCGCCCATGATCTCAAGACGCCGCTGAACCGACTCCGGATTTCCCTTGAGGAAGCGGTGGAGGAGGCAGAGCAAGGGCGCTCCGTCTCGGACAGCCTGCGTGATGCCATCCTCGAGGGCCATCGTCTTAACAAGACGTTCGAAGCGTTGCTGCGCATCGCACAGCTTGAGGCGGGCGCGAGGCGGGGGCGTTTTGCGGGGATCGACCTCGGCGAGATGCTGGCCGATGTCGAGGATATCTATGCCGATGTAGCGGAAGATGATGGAAAGTCCCTCTCCATGCGCCACACGGAATCCGCCTGGATTTCGGGCGACCGCGAATTCCTGATGCAGATGTTCGTCAATCTGGTTGAAAACGCGATCCGCCACTGCCCGGAGGGAACATCCATCCAACTGTCGCTGCGGAAATCCCCAAAGACGGCAATCGTGGAAGTGGCCGATAACGGCCCCGGAATTCCGACGGAGGAGCGGGACAAGGTCTTTCGCCGGCTCTACAGGCTTGAGAAGAGCCGCACCACTCCCGGAAACGGCCTTGGCTTGAGCCTCGTGCAGGTTGTTGCGGACCTGCATGGCGCCACGATCGAACTCCGCGACAACAAACCCGGACTTTCCGCCGTCGTCACATTTCCCTTGCTGGCCGACCCATAGCTCAACCGCGCGCTATTGCTCGGTCGGTATTTTCGTAGGTGATACACACACTTTGCGACAGACGTCCCCGCTACAATGTAATCTGCTGGCACAGGCCGGTAATAACTTCATTTTTGAGTGTCTGTCCATAAAGAAGTTGAATGATCTGAGCCACTTGTGATTTCATGCGTTAATCTGATTTGACGAGGCATGGAAGCGATGTAGACGAAGGTGAACCGTGGGAAATACAAGCGCGATGGGTCGCGCTATCCAAGCGATCTGACGGACGCGGAATGAGAGCTGATCGAACCTTTGATCCCCGCCCGCCAAACGAGGTGGCCGCAGGCGTGAATTTGATGTGCGCGAGGTTGCGGCCTGCTTTACGTTCTCAGTACAAGCTGCCCAATGGCGAGCCGCGCCGAAAAACCTACGCCCAGGAGCACGCCGTTCAGCTTATTTCGACCTGTGGAACTGGGATGGCACGGTCGCTCGCATTGACGAGGAACTCCATGTGAAATACCGTGAGGCGATGGGACGCGAGGTCAGCACGACGGCGGCAATCATCGACAGCCAGAGCGTCAAGGGTGCTGAAAAGGAGCGTTGTATCGACCCGAGCGGGTATGATGCGGGGAAGAACGTCAAGGGCAAGAAGCGTCATATCCTCGTCGATACGGTAGGGCTTCTATTGCACGCGCTGGTTCATCCGGCCGATATCCAGAACCGCGGCGGTGTACTGGTTCTGAAGACGCTGTTCGGGCGTTATCCGTCTTGAAGAAGTTGTTCGCTGATGGCGGCCATCAGGGACCCGTATTCGTCAAGAAGGCCATGTCTGGGCTTGCGAGCGCCATCATCAAGCGATCCGATGCCGCCAAAGGGTTGAGGTTCTGCCGAGGCGTTGGGTGGTCGAACGAACTTTTGCATGGCTGGGGCGATCTGATCGAGATGGGGTCGTAATGAGGAAGACGCACGACCCCAGTAGATAATGGATAAAGGTCACGGATGGCCGAACGCGATTTGCTGATAGCCGTTGGCCTCAGATCGAGTAAGAGACGCCAGGTCCGGACATGGCTCTCTCATGCTGCACCACCCTTTTCAGGCGCCATCCGCCCTGAGGCGCGCTCCGGATAGGTCGGCATCAGATGTTCCTAGTCGAAATTGCCTCCCGAGCAGCAGGTCTCATAATCGACCAGATAGACACTGGTTGGCAGGATTTTTACAAATCTGTAATGTCGCCGAAAAGACGAACCGCTACCGTGGCGTTATCTTCGGGAGAAGAGGACGCGTTGGTGTTTGGTAAATTCTTCTCTCGCGAGGAATTTGGAGAGATGGAAAAAATGCCGTGAACCGAGTTATCCTTTCCTTCAAGCAGGAATAGCGTACCGAAGCGTCTTCCTTCTTTACTACCCGGTTAGTTGCCGTGGTGTAGATAGTAAAGGCAGATTGAGCGCCACAGGGAGAGACAATGACAGGCTTCAAGTGGTTGTTTACTGGGATAGTTTTCACAATTTTGACCGGGGCCGGCGTGGGGTACGTAATCCTCAAAATCGGCGCGATTTCTGCTAATGCGGATGCGAAACCCGGAGTGATCGAAAAATGGATGGCTCGAACCTCGTTGCATGCCACGATGGATCGAGAGGCGCCCAAGACTCCCGATGCAGTCGCGCTAAATGACCAGAACCTTGTGGCCGGAGCGCAGCTTTACAAGGAGCATTGTGCCATTTGCCATGGAACGATGGATGGTGCTCCATCACCAATTGCCAGAGGCGAAAACCCCCGGCCGCCCCAACTCGCAAAGGAGGGCGTCGAAGACGACCCTGAGGGCATTTCGTTCTGGAAAATCAAGCATGGTATCCGTTGGACCGGAATGCCTGCATGGGAAAGCACGCTTAGCGACCAACAAATATGGACATTGGCGCTCTTCCTGAAACACATGGACAACCTACCGGCGGTGGCGCTGGAGGCGTTGCAAAAATCCAAGGGTTAGCGTGTCGAGGCCATGCCGGAGAGTACATTTTAGAAATGTACTCTCCGGCACGGCGAACCTTAGTGTCTGAATCAGAATGACTGGCGCTCTTTCAAACCCTTGCGATCCTTCGGGTGAGCATGCGGATGTTTGCGATGAAGACCCAGGTGGTAGCGGAGGCGATGGACCGCTCGAAGTCCTTGGCCAATCTTCGGCATCTGCCCAGCCATGCGAAGGTTCGCTCGACGACCCATCGGCGCGGCAGGACTTCGAAGCCCTTGGCTTTGTCTGTCCGCTTGACGATCTCCATTGTGAACTTGCCGACCTTTTGCAGGGCGCCCCGCAGTTTCGGTCCGGCATAGCCGCCATCGGCGAAGACATGGCGCAGCCACGGCCAGCGCTTGAGTATGGACTTCAGGACGGCCGGTGCACCGTCGCGGTCCTGGATGTCGGCGGCGTGAACGACGACGCCGACCAGCAGGCCCAGCGTATCGACGACGATGTGCCGCTTGCGGCCCTTGACCTTCTTGCCGGCGTCGAAGCCCCGAACGCCGCCGCTTTCGGTGGTTTTCACGCTCTGGCTGTCGATGACGCCGGCGGACGGGCTCGCCTCCCGGCCTTCCCGTTCGCGCGCGGCCATGACGAGTTCGTTGTTGATGGCGTGCAGCAATCCTTCATCGCTCCAGCGCCAGAAGTATTTCTGCACCGTCGAGACCGGTGGGAAGTCCTTCGGCAGAAGCCGCCATGCTCCGCCCGACGAAGCCATGTAAAGCAGCGCGTTCATGACCTCGCGCAGGTCCGTCTTGCGGGGCCGGCCGATCCGGTTCGGCGCCGGCATCAGCGGCTCGATCAGCGCCCATTCCCCATCCGTCAGGTCGCTTGCGTAGCGCGGGCAGCGCCGTTCATAGTGAGGGCGAGTGGTTTCGGTCCAGGGCATCGTGATCTCCGTCGAATCTTCAGCAATCCGACTGAATCACAACCTGCTGAAATCACTCACTTCTTTTTGGAGCAGACACTTAGGGCGGATTTCCACGACACCGTTCTACTTGACTACTGGACCAGCGACAGCCCGAGCATTTCGCAATCGTCTCCGTCACCAACGTCCAATACGCTGGTGCCTTTGATCAAACCCGAGGCATCTTGATAACCCCATGTTTGAGGATCCCGTTTGGACGAAAATCATCCCTGCGCGGAATCCTTATTCCATGAAAAATCACACGACCCGTCTCCCATGGCTGCATCGCTGTACCCGCACTTGGAAATATTACCCCGATCTTCTGACGGCAGCCTTGATCGACATTAATGGCATGAAGATGCCCGCGGATCAAACAGGAGACAGCAAATGCCTGCCTGCTGAGAGAAGTCAACGATTACGATCCATCAAAAGTAGGAGACATCGCCCAGAATCCGCCGACCTGGCGTGGCGCCACGTTGCTTTCTAAATTAAAAGTTTCGGCGACATATGAGTGCTATCTTGAGAAATGGACAAGCTGATCGCTCGCCTGAATATTGAGTTGTTCCAGCGCCGCTTAGCGGAGGAGAAAGATGAGGCGCGGCGCAAGATTTTGCTCTCGCTTTTGGCCAAAGAAGAGAGAAACTCCGAACAATCTGGAATGCGAGCACGCGGAAGCCAGGTTCGAGATCATGAATAGGGACCGGTCAGCCTGACCCGGTAGACGGATCCCTCTCACGCAGCCCAATCGCGCCAATGTGTCGGAGAGACATCCACCCTCTCTTTCGTCTGGACCCTCATCCATCCGGTAAGGGTGCGCCAACACGGAAAAACAAGGGCATGGACACCATCTCTGTCAATAACGGCAAGTTCCAGTTCCCTCCCAAAAGGAGCGCTTGCGATCGGTTGCCATATCGGGGCTTCGTCCATGAGGGTTTCTGATCTCTGAGGAAAATCCCACGCCGCCATCAGGCGGCCATCTCCTGCAAGGCTTGCCATCTGGCGATCTCGACGCTGCGCAGTTCCGGCAACCGTATGATCCCTTTCTGCCGGAGCTTCGTAAAGACGCGCGACACCGTTTCGATGGTCAGTCCGAGATAGTCCGCGATGTCCATGCGGGACATGGGCAGCTCGATCCTGAGCAGGCCGCCCTGCCGTTCCGACATATCCGTCAGGAAAGCCGCCACACGCTCGACGGCATTCTGGCGGCCGAGCACGAGAAGATGCTCCTGCGCCCTCACAAGGCCCTGCAGCGCGGCGGGCAGAAGCTCGCTTACGAACTCGTTCTGGTGCGAGGCGTTGCACAGCCTACGGACGCCGGTAGCACAGATCGCTTCGGCGAAGAAGTGATGGGTGTTGCCGGCCTCGAATCCGAAGATCTCGCCGGCGAGATGAAAGGCGGAAATCTGGCGGCGACCGTCGGCAAGCAAACGATAAAGACGAATAGCTCCAAATTCGACCTTGTAGAGACCCGCGCTCTTTTCGCCTTGCGCATAGATTTCGGTTCCGGCGGGAAAGAATGTGACCGCCTGGAAACCTGCCGACGGACGCACGGACGGCGATTCGACCCCGGAATGAATTGGAGAATGTGGGGTCTGGAAGGTTTCGAGAAAAGCCATGATTGTCTCCTGACGCTGACGGGAGATCAATTGCGCTAAATCTCATGATCGGAAATTCGGTCATATCCGTAGGGACATCTACTTAGTGCTTATTGCGATCGCGTCACGCACGGCCTCCACGAGCGGCTCGCCGAGAAATGGCTTCATCACGAATCGCGCCTGGGCGGGCAGCGGCAACTTACCGAGGAACCCAACCAACAGAATCACCGGCCTGCCGAAGCGGTCGAACTGTCGGGATGCCTGTGTCCAGTCGTTTACCGCGTCGTCGTCGATGACAGCGCATGCAGCGTGACATGCCTGGGGAGAAGCAAAGGCTTCGGCGGCTTGTGCGTGCGGATTCACCGTAAAGCCGTCGCTTTCCAGCGCAAAAACGAGCGAGCGCCTGAAAGCCTCGTCCGGCGCCGCAACGATAATTTTCGCGGATCGGTCCACCGCAAAAACTCCTCCTGGATGTCTTCTTTTCACGGCTCAGGAGAATTCTTGTCACGCTTCTGCGGAAACCGCGCCTTGCGCCGGGTCAAATCCGGCCTGAGGAGAGAGGAGCGTTGTTGCTCTAACCGCCCTTGTCGGCAATATCCACGGCGATCGACATCCGGACAAGTTCCGGAAGGCTGCGCGCTTGCATCTTCGACATGACGTTGGCGCGGTGAACCTCGACAGTCCGCGGGCTGATGCCGAGATCATAAGCGATCGTCTTATTGGGCGAACCCGCGACGATCATGGAAAACACCTGACGCTCGCGCTCGGAAAGACTATCCAAACGGGCGCGCAGAACCCGGAAATCGTGGGCGATCTCGTCAGCGCCCCCTAGGCGGCCCGCGGCCCGCTTGACGGCACCGATCAGGGCGTCGTCCGCAAAAGGCTTCTCGATGAAATCGACAGCGCCTGCCTTCATGGCCGCCACCGCCATCGCAACGTCTCCATGGCCGGTGATGACAACGGTCGGTATATTGACATCCATGCCGTTCAGCTTCTCCAGCAATTCGACGCCGCTCATGTCAGGCATTTTCAGATCGGTGATGAGACATGCCTTGCCGGCCGTCAATGCCGTTGCGAGAAAGCCTGTGGCGGAGTCGTGGAGACGTACGGGAAAGCCTGCGGTTGCCAGTAGGAATGCAAGCGACTTTCGGACCGGTTCCTCGTCATCGACGACATGAACGACGTAATCACCGATCTGCATGGGATTCCTCTTTCACGTCCAACGGGAGCTCGATCCGAAAGGTCGCGCCGCCTTTGGAATTGCCGCTCGCCGTAAGGGTACCGCCATGAGCTTCAACAATGCGCCTCGAGATCGAAAGGCCGATCCCCATACCGTTCGGCTTGCTGGTGACAAAAGGTCGAAACAACCGGGCGGCGATGTCTTTCGAAATTCCTGGCCCGGTATCAGCCACTTCGATCACCACATGGCTTTCGCCAACCAGTCTTGTGCTCACGACAAGTTCACGCCGGGCACCCGCCCGCATGGCCTCAATGGCGTTGCGTATGAGGTTGATGAGGACTTGCTGGATCTGGATCCTGTCAACCAGGACATCTCCCGCATCTACGGCGAAATCGAACACGGACCGTACATCCTGCTCACGCGAGCCGACCAGCGCCAGCGCTCCAGCCTCTTCGATCAGCTTGCGGACATTCGTAATCGATTTATCGGTTCCGCCACGACTCACGAATTCCCGCAGATGGCGAATGATGTCGCCCGCCCGCAATGATTGCTGCGCCATCTCAGCGAGCGCGTCTTTCAGTTGGGCCGATGGGGCGCCGCCCGGCATATCGAGCAGCCGCTGGCAGCCTCGCGCATAATTGGCGATGGCTGCCAGCGGCTGATTGAGTTCATGCGCAAGCGTCGAGGCCATTTCGCCGAGCTCGCTCAGGCGGGCGAGCCGCGCCAGTTCGCCCTGGATCTCGTGCAGCCGCTCCTCGGATTGCTGGCGCTCGGTCAGATCCCGTACAAAGCCGGTGAAGAAGGTGCGACCGGCGGATTGCATTTCGGCGACCGCCAGTTTCATCGGGAAGGTGGAGCCGTCCTTCCTACGGCCGACGACCACACGATCGATGCCGATGATGCGCTTCTCGCCCGTCGCAAGATAGCGCTGGAGATAGCCGTCGTGCTCCCCGTGGTACGGTTCCGGCATGAGTATGTTCACGTTCCGCCCGATAGCCTCCTCCTTTGCATAACCGAACTGGCGGACAGCCTCGGCACTGAAGGAGGATATCGTTCCGCTTTCATCGATAACGATGGTAGCATCGGGTACGGTATCGAGGATCGACCGAAGATGTGTTTCGCTTGCCCTGAGCGTGCTTTCCGTTTTATCGAGCATCCTCCGCGCATGATGCAACATCTCGCCCATCCACGCGATCACGAGCCCGACGAGCACGAAAATCGCTATCTGCTGCCAGAATGCCGGATCCCACCCAGAGAGAATAAACGTGCAGCCAGCGGAAAGTGCCAGTCCTAACAGCCCTGGTCCGATACCCCCTGTGATCGCGGCGACGAGGATGGCGGGCACGAACAGGATGAAGATCGCGCCATTCCCCAACGAAGCTTGCAGCGGAAACCGGATGGCAAAGGCGATTGCGACGGCGGCGGCGGCTAAAAGATAGCCGGCCCGACCTTCGAATCGGCGTGAGAAAATGGCCTGGAGAAAGCGGCCCTCCCATCCGGATGTGTCTCTCGCCGGCATGATCTTCCCCGAACATGATAGGCAAGCTCGCTGACGTTTGCAGCGGCGCGAACCGGCATGCCAAGACAATGTCGACCGCAGCCCCATCCTATATTGGCCAAAAAGCGAAGGAAAGCCGCAGGAGCGTTGCAGCCTCTTGCCAATCCGGTGCCAATGACGACAGGGTGACAGGTTGCAGCGCCCTTTCTCCGCCACGTTCCGGATGCCGAAAGCGTATCCAGCACTTCCTCATCGGCGGGTTGGTGAAAATCGCGGGAGTGTGAACCAAGTGCATGGAATAAGGTAGGCTGCGCAGACAGGCGATTCGTCCGCTTCCACCGCCGGATCAGCGACTGTATCGGGCGGTTTCCCGCTTTCAAAAATAGATGCTGCCAACGGTTTTCGTCGTGGGAATGAACAAGGGCGACACGCCCTTGTCAGACGTGTCGCTCACCCACGTCCGCATCAAGCGGCGTTGATGGTGATTTTCTTCTCGGCCTTTTTCGCCTCGACAGTCTTGGGCAGGTTCACGGTCAGCACGCCGTTGGCGAATTTTGCCTCGATCTTATCGGCGTCGACGCCCTCGGGAAGCTGAAAACTGCGCTGAAAGGAACCGTAGCGGCGTTCGGAAAGATAATAATCCTTCCGCTTCTCTTCCTTCTCTTCGCTTTTCTCGCCTTTGATCGTCAGCGTCTGGTTCGTAAGCTTGATCTCGACATTTTTCTCGTCGATGCCGGGTAGCTCAGCCGTGATTTCATAGCTGTCGTCGTTCTCCGCGAGGTCGATCGCCGGCGCGACCTCCCATTCGAGACGGGCGAGGCGCGGCGCCTCCGAGCCGAATGCTTTTGAGGGAAAATGCCAATTGAACGGGCGGACATTGTCAAAGAGGCGGTCCACTTCCCTCCTGAGGCTTTCGAAAGGACTCCAGTCCGCGGCTTGCGGAGGGGCTGAGGCTTTCTTGACGGGTAATTTCGTGGCGGCTTCGGTCATGACCGATCTCCTTTTGCGCTTGTGGATTTAGCTGCAGATGCCACTGCCTCCGCTCTTCCATGCCCAGGTCTCCCGGAGCACCAGAGCCGGAGGACGGCGGATCCGCCTACCGAACGTCATCGCGGACGCTGCGCCTGCCACGACGGCCGCGCTCGCTGGCGCGCCGTGCACAGTTTCGCCCTGATCCACTCGATCCGGCAAGGATTTCAGGGAACTCCATCCCGCGATCCTCCTCATTGATACGAATCAAGCGGAAAGAAAGCGCCTGGCAGATCGATTTTGATCAGCCTCAATGCGCAATCAGCAGCAATAATGGTTGTGAATTCTTGAAATTTCGACGTTCGAGCCACGCGCTAGGAACAATAATGACCTCTACATTCAAGGAAACCCTTCTGGATCTTGTTCCATCGCTTAGGGCTTTCGCGTTTTGTCTCACGCAGAACCGCATCGAAGCGGACGATCTTGTATACGGATCTCTATGCGAGATCTGGTCAAAGCACCGCTTTAGAAAGAACAAGCAATTGAAAAAGGAAGCGTTCACCGTCGTGGACACGCGGTGCCGGATCAATCCCCCTACTCGATCCAAAGATCGTCCAGCGAAACGGGCGCGGAGTGGGAAGCCGGATGCCTTCGATGCTGCTTTCGAGGCCCTGGACCGAACCGAACGGGAGGCCCTGTCGCTGGTGATCATTTGGGGATTTTCCGATGATGAGGCAGCGCAGATTTGCGGTATCGACACGCAAACCCTCAAACGTCACATCATCGATGGGAGTTCTCGCCTGGCACTCGCCTGCCGCTACAGATCCAGTGCGGACAATCTCCCATGAGCGATACGAGGAAGATTACCATGGGTGAGAAAATCGTCGTGTGCAGCGCCTGCGGCGGTATCAATCGCCTCGCACCAGGCCGACCGACTGCAGCGGCCAAATGCGGCAAATGCGGCCGAAAGCTTTTCAATGCCCGTCCGACGGATGTCGATGGCCCTATTTTCAACCTCCATCGAACACGCAGCACGCTTCCTGTCCTGGTCGACGTCTGGGCGCCATGGTGCGGCCCTTGCCGGATGATGGCGCCGGCCTACGAAGTTGCGGCGCGAGAACTCGAACCTGACGTGGTCCTCATAAAGCTCAATTCCGAAGACGAACAGGCGATCGCGGCGGAACTCGGCATTCGCAGCATACCGACCATGATCCTGTTCCAGAACAGCAGGGAAATGGCCCGGCAGTCAGGCGCGATGTCATCAGGGCAGATCGTCAGATGGGCCCGTGCTCGATTGCGTCCGCCCGCCGCGTGACGCGTCTCCATGGTTCCTGCGCTTCTGGAACGCCTGTACGCAGACACGCGGTCGCAGGCGGGCGGATGCGATCAGCGACAAAGCGCACGCTCCCGGTGTCCCAAGCCATCGTTTTGACGCCGGTCAACGCGCGGCAGGCGCCGTTCTGCATCATGAGGATGCCAAAGGAGAAAGTAGTCATGCCCGAAGCCAATGACCTGCCGTCGAGCTTCCATCACGTGAAAATGCTTCTCGCGCGGACGAAGGATCATCCGCAAGGAGAGCCCAACGAAGGCTACGATCTCCTCGTTCCCCTCGACAGCGAAGGGCGGCTTGATGCCAATATTTGGAGAAAGAATCAGACAGCCTGCCGTGTCCGGCACTTCACCGAGGACGGCGATGCGCGGATCGGCCACCTGAAGCGCAAGCCGGGTGGCCAATGGTATTTCGACTATGAACCCGGCGAAAGCGACGACGAGATCGGCTTTCGTTTCGGAGAAGAGCGTTTCCTGACGGGAGAATACGTATCGGTCGGACACGCGCAGAACATGCGGACCTACCGTGTCGCCCGTGTCGAAAAGCCCTGAGCGATTTGGTCCGCCGAACGATGTCTTTCACGAAGCTGGGAGATAAAGATGTACAGACATATCCTGATCGCAACGGACGGTTCCGAACTGGCGGCCAAAGGCGTGCAACACGGCCTGGCGCTTGCCGGCCCCCTCGGCGCGAAAGTGACGGTGCTCACCGTCAGTGAACCGTTGCAACCGGAAGCAGAGCGCGCCGCCCTCGCCGCAGGCGTCGAGGATCCCGTGGCCCGCTACGACCAGCAGATAGACGAGGAAATGAGAAAGCGCTTCAAGTCCGTCGAACGGCAGGCTTCGGACCATGACCTCGCCGTCGAACTTCTTCATGAGATCGATCGTTTTCCCGCGCAAGCCATCATCAGGACAGCGAAGTTGAAGGATTGCGACCTGATCGTCATGGCTTCTCACGGGCGACGTGGCGCGGCGCGCCTGCTGCTTGGCAGTCAGACCGCCGAAGTGCTGGCGCATTCCACCCTCCCCGTACTGGTGGTTCGATAGGGGCAAGCAGGGGTATCGGAGGTCGATCACGTCGCGGCTTCGTTTACCGCCGCTAATGCTTCAGGCTGGCAGACGACGACATGCCTGTGGGTGGTCAGAACCATGCCTTCCTTCTCCCAGGCGCTCAATGTTCGGCTGACGGTATGGAGTGTCGTTCCAGCCAGCTCTGCGATGTCCTGGCGTGACAAAGGGAAGCAAATCTCGATACCTTGCGCCGTCCGGCGACCTGCTTGGTCCGCCAGCCTCAGCAATGCGTGAGCGATCCTGTGCTCGACGGTTTCCGACGAAAGCTCGCGCAGCCTTAGCTGCGTTTCCTGATACCGCGATCCGAGCACGGCGACGGCGTTCAACGCGATCTGCGAATGCCTGCCCATCAGCTGCCGCATGGCGCTCGCGGGCCAGGCAAAAAGATGGGTGTCCTCGATTGCGACCACGGTTCCCGGATAGTTCGGGATTCCCGCGAGGACGGCATAGCCGGACAGTTCGCCCGGGCCGAGATAGCGCAAAGCGATCTGGTTCCCCTCCTCCGTGGTCTGGGCCGCCCGCAGGCGTCCGACCACCACCACGTAGAGATTGAGTGCTGCATCACCCTGATGGTAGAGCACCTCCCGCCTCGCCAGACGCTTACGGGACGCCAAGCGCCATACCTCGTCGAGTGCTTCATCCGACAGGGAGCGAAAGATTTCGGTACGGGCAAGAATACCGATATCGGTCTTGCTGTCCGTCATTGCCTGCGCTTCAACCCCCCTGCCCGACGAGCGAACGATATGCCTATAATGCTGGAAACGCCGTAGGATGCCACTGTGACACTGCTGACCATCGACAAGACCGACTTGGCGCGCCACCACACGCCGCGGACATTGTCCGACCGGGTCGCCTACCGCGTCGTCAGGGCGTTACGCTTCACAGCCGATAGCCTCTTCGGCCGCCGTTACCGCCACCGCACCATCGTGCTCGAGACCATCGCCGCCGTTCCCGGCATGGTGGCGGCGACGCTGCTGCACCTCAAATGCCTGCGCCGCATGATCGACGACCGCGGTTGGATCCGCACGCTGCTCAACGAAGCCGAAACGCAGCGCGCCCACCTGATGGTCTTCGTCGCCATCGAGACCCCAAACACGTTCGAGCGCTTCCTCGTGCTGCTGGCACAGGGCGTTTTCTATAACGCCCATTTCCTGATCTATCTGTTCTCGCCGCGCACCGCCCACCGCATCGCCGGCTATTTCGCCGAAGACGCCGTCAGCGGCTATGGGCAATATCTGGAGGAAATCCGGGGCGGACGCCAGGAAAACCCGCCCGCGCCGCCATTGGCGATCGCCTATTGGAACCTGGCGCCGGACGCGCGGCTCGCCGATGTGATTCGGGCGATGCAGGAAGACGAGGCCATCCATCGGGACATCAACCACAGTTTCGCCGATGCGCTGGAAAGCGGCCGCGACCTCCCCGGACTGCCGAAAATCGTTCCCTGATTGTCTCCTCCCACTCCTTGCGGAAAGTTCCTGATATTTGCGCCGTAACAAAGATTTCGCGGCGCGCGGGAATAGCCTGCGCTCGACAACATCAAGAACCATCAAGGAGAACGGAGATGTTGACGAGACGCGAAGCCCTTATGGGAACGGTTGCCGGAGCGGCCACCGCGGCGATATTGACGACGCTGCCGGAAGCGCGGGCAGCGGCGGAACCGCCTTCGGATATCAGCAAGCTGCCGCGCGAGCACGTCGAACTCGTCGCCCCGCCTTTCGTGCACGCGCACGAACAGATCGCCACCGGCGGTCCGAAGGTGGTCCAGTTCCACCTGACGGTAAAAGAACAGCCGATGGTCATCGACGACGAAGGCACCACCATGCAGGCCATGACCTATAACGGCTCGATCCCCGCGCCGATGATGGTAGTGCACGAGGGAGACTATGTCGAGCTGACGCTTACCAATCCCGAGACCAATCAGATGCTGCACAATATCGACGTCCATGCCGCGACCGGCGGGCTGGGTGGGGCGAAGCTCATGGATGTCAATCCCGGGGAACAGGCAACATTCCGCTTCAAGGCGACGCGCGCCGGAGCGTTCGTCTATCACTGCGCACCGGCCGGCATGATCCCCTGGCACGTCGTGTCGGGCATGAACGGCGCCCTGCTTGTGCTTCCCCGCGACGGGTTGAATGACGGGGAGGGCCGCAGCCTGAAATACGACCGCGTCTTCTACATCGGCGAGAGCGATTTCTACATACCGCGGGACGCCAAGGGCAAGTTCAGGAAATACGCCTCGCTCGGCGACGCCTATGCCGACACCCTCGAGGTAATGCGTGGCCTGATCCCCACCCATGTCGTCTTCAATGGCCGGGCGAACGCCCTGACCGGCGAGCACGCGCTCAAGGCGAAGGTAGGCGAGACGGTGCTGATCATCCACTCCGAGGCCAATCGCGATACGCGCCCGCACCTGATCGGCGGCCACGGCGACTATGTCTGGGAACAGGGAAAGTTCGCCAATCCACCCGAGAAGGACCTGGAGACGTGGTTCGTGCGCGGCGGCTCGGCCTGCGCGGCGCTCTATACCTTCCGCCAGCCCGGCGTCTACGCCTACGTCAATCACAATCTGATCGAGGCGGCCGAACTCGGCGCCACCGCCCACATCATGGTGGACGGGGAATGGAACGATGATTTGATGGCCCAAGTGCAGGCTCCGGTTCCGATTCCGACCCATTGAGGGCCAACCCAACGACCGTCGGAATCCGGCGGCCGCTTTCAAAGGATCATGGCAATGCGACTGATGATCGAAGGGGCCCTGGCGGCCGCAACGGCGCTGACGGCCGTCCTCGGGCCTGTCCTGCAGCATCCGGAGACCAGGACCGCGCCAGTCCTGCCGACCGTTGTCATCGCACCCGGAACGTTCGCCTTCCGACTTCCGGGCGAATATCTGAAGAGCGGCTGGCCCGTGGACGCGCCGGAGCGCATGGTGAATTTCCGGCACGGCTTCGAGATCATGAAGGATGAGGTAAGCGCCGCCGATTATGTGGCCTGCGTCGCCGACGGCGCCTGCAAGCCGGCGGGAAACGGTATCGCCTCGCCTGCCTTCCCTGTCACGGGCGTAAGCTATAGGGACGCTATGGCCTACGCCGCATGGCTGTCGGCCAAGACCGGCGAGAACTGGCGCTTGCCCACCGACGAGGAATGGTCCTTCGCGGCGGCCGAACGCCTGCACGACGACAGCCTCGGCCTGCCGCAGGAGGCGGAAAATCCGGCGGCGCGTTGGCTGGCGCGGTATCGCGCCGAGGCCGCCGCCGACAAGCGCGATACCCAGCCGAAACCCCTCGGCTCGTTCGGGACAACTAGCAAAGGGTTGACGGACATCTCGGGCAATGTCTGGGAATGGACGGCCACCTGTTATACCCGGGCCGTGATAGGCGGCGATGGCCAGGTGGCGCACAGCACCGAAAATTGCGGCGTGCGCGTGGTCGCCGGCCGCCACCGCGGCTACATGTCGACCTTCATCCGAGACGGCAGGAGCGGCGGCTGCGCCGCCGGCCTCGCGCCCGACAATCTCGGCTTCCGGTTGGTCCGGGAGAAGCTGTCGCTTCTCGGGCGTATCCGGCTGCAGTGGGCTGACGCCCTTCAAGGTTGGCTCGGTTGACGGGCACGCAAGCGCGGCCGCGCCAGCATGCCGCCATAATATCCCGCGTAGCCGAGGAACGCCGCCGCCCATAGCAGCGCGGATGCATCGATGAGCGCCGACCATTCCGGCCGGAAGGCGGCGAAAATGCGCAGGATGGCCGCCAGACCCACCGCGACATAGATCGCGCAGGTTCCCGCATTCGCGTGCAATTCGCGGCCGGTATGGCCAAGTGTGGCGCGCGTCATGACCGCGAGCGTCATTGAGCCGATCGCGCCCGCCCCAAATGCGTGGACTGCGGCCGCTGTCGGTATCGATTGCGGAAAAAAGGCGGCAAGGCCAGCCATCAGCAGCCCAACAGGCACGAAGAGAAACGCGACGTGCAAGACAAGGACGAGCGGATCGCGTAAGGTCCGCTCTCCGGCCCAGCGAGCGACGCGCTCGAAGTTTAGCACCGCACCGGCGATGAGGACGGCGCCAGTCCAGTCGGCTTCGGGACGGAACGTCCAGGCGGCGAGTGCGAGTGCGGTGGCAGCGATGACGATCGTATCGAAAGAGCCGAACGGACGTGGCAGGCGGCCCGGGTTTTCGCGCACCAGCCAGTTTCGCGTAAAGCTGGGAATGATGCGCCCGCCAACGATCGTGATGAGGATGATCGCCGCTGCAATGCCAAGGCGACGACCGATGTCGGATATGCCGTAGGCATGCGATTCCAGATGGAAGACGACGTTCGCCACGAAAAGCAGGCTTACCGGGGCGAGCACCTTCAGATTGCGCCAGTTGCGGCCCGCAATGATCTCGACGGCCGCGGACGCGGCGACTGCCAGCAGAAAGGTGCAATCGATGATGGAGGCGGCGAGCCAGCCGATCTCGGCCGAGAAGAAGACGGCAAACCTGCCCGCGAGCCAGAGGAGAACGAGTGCGAGAAGCGGCAGCCCCTGCACCGGCAGACGGCCTGTCCAGTTGGGGATTGCGGTAAGCAGGAAGCCGGTCATGACGGCCGCGAGATAGCCGAAGAGCATTTCGTGCACATGCCAATCGACCGGCGCGAAGGCGCTTGCCGTCTTCAGGATTCCATAAAACAGCGGCAGCCAGAACAGGATCGCGGCGCCCGCATAGAATGCGCCGAGCAGGAAGAACGGCCGGAAGCCGTAGGAGAGGATCGCCGGATAGTTGCCGGGTCGGATCCGTGGTACCGCCATGTCTGTCCTTCTCCGCCGCAGGTGAGCGGGCGCTGAACTCGAAGCCGCGCCCGCCGTCGCCTATGTCATTTTACTATTTGCCCGAAGGCACCTCGGCAAACAAAGCGGCGAATTTCTTCTCCGCCAGACCCGGCTGTTTGACGGCTTCGGCCTGGCTCAGATTGACGGGCTTGCCCACGACGACCAGCGCCACCATGCCCATGCCGTAGTGCGGCACGCATTTGAAGCCATAGACGCCTTCCTTGTCGAGCTTCACGGTAAGCGGCTTGCCCATCTCGCCCGTGACGGGCTGAGCCCCGTCTGGGACCATTCCGGCGATGCTGGCCGCGTCATGGCCCTTGTCGGTCGGCACGAACGTGACGGTGTCACCGGGTTGCGCGACGACGAAGTCAGGCTGGAATGCCATTGGTCCCTTCTCGCCCCTGTTGAGCATCTGGATCTGATGGTCGGCTGCCTGCGCGGCGCCCGCTCCCATCACCACCGCAAGGGCGGCCGCGATCACAATTCTGTATTTCATGATGATTGCCTTTCCGATTCCTTGTCCGGCGAAAGCGGTCCTGCCCTCGCCGTCGTTTCGTTCCTATGCCTGGCACAGGCTGAAAACGTTGTTGCAGCGCAACAAAACAGGAAATGGGCGACAAATCTCGATGGAAAAGGTGAGGCGCGGAATGTCTCGGTCATCGCATGGAGGGCTCCGATACAGCCGGTCCGCACTGCTCCACGCAATGGGTCGTTTCCTCACCAGGTCAGTTTAGGCGTCAGCCGATGTAGCAGGACGTCGAAACGACGAGCCGCCGCGGGATCGCTGGCGCGCAGCGCCACGCATGCCTGTCCCGCAAGGCGGCAGGCTTTCTCGACGTCTCCGGCTGTGGCCAGCGCGGTGACGCTCGCCAGCAGGATATCGGGCAAGCTCGGGATATTGCTGGAAGCAACCGGCAAGGTAACGCCTTTCGATGGAGCGCTATCGTTCACCATGCGCCTTAATCCCGTATCCCGAAATGGGCCTTTGCTTCCGGTGACATCATCTCCGGCGACCAGCGCGGCTCGTAGGTGAGTTCGACATCGACGAATTCCACGCCTTCGACCGAACTGGCAGCCTCGCCGGCTCCCGCCTTCAGGTAATTCGTAGCAGGGCAGCCGGGAGTGGTCGTCGTCATCGTTATCGTGGTCATGCCGCCCTCTCCGATGCTCACGTCGTAGACGAGTCCCAGATCAACGATGTTGTAGCCAAGTTCGGGATCGATAACCTGCCGCAATGCCTCGCGGATATGATCAGTTGCCGCCCCCTTGCCATCGGTCGCCAATTTTGCGCCGCCGTCATATAGAGCGGTTTGCCCGCGGAGGACCGGTGCCCCCGAAAGGAAATGCTCCATGATGGCGCCGAGGATCGCGGGCTTGAGATGCTGCCAGTCGCGATCTGGCGCCGTGACGACAATGCAGTCCTTGCCGAACGACACGCCAGTGACGCCCGCGATCGCGAAGAGTTGCTCGGCAAGCGGCGACATTGTCGCCTGCTCGCTGTTTTCGAGGTCGAGCATCCTCTCGGCCAGCACCTCACGACCAGGCAGAAATTTCAACTTTGCCGGATCCGACGTCGCTTTCGTTTGAATGAACATCGCTCATTTCCTGATTTGTCGCGTGTTTTCCCGATCCACGCGAGCGCTGTCTGACTGCACATCAAGCCGCAGCTTTTCCAGCCGCGCCGATCCGCACCATGATCTTGTAAGTCTTGCCGTCGGCTTCGAAGCCGCCGCGCCAGGCATGGCCCCGCTTTGCAAGCTCCGGAAGCAGGAAGATCGGCTCGCGGCACAACAGGGCGGAAAGCACCTCGCCTTCCTTCATGGCCTCGGTCGCGGCGAGGATGCGCACCATGGGCTCGGGCGGATCCAGATCCCGATTGTCGAGGTGCCGGAGGGGATCGGGCCAAACCGAAAGATCGGTTGCGGCAGGCGCGGGGACAGAATCCGCGCCCAACTCCCCCGGCTGGAAGAGGACTTCCCAGTCGCCATTCGGCAGTTCGCGAGCCTCGTGGCTGAACCCCTTGGCGCCAAGCACGCTGAAGAGGGGAACGGGCTGAAAGGTAGCCACAAGCTTCAGAGCCTGGCCGGGTTGGAGTTTTGACACCGCCGCCATGATTTCGCCGAAGGGCTCGCCTCCAGCGCGGAGGACGGGACGTACGTCGAGTTCGACAAATGAAGATGCCATCGAGTTTCTCCTTGTACTCAAGCCTGATGTGACAGCAGAAGATGCGGACGCCGCGTACCCGGCGGAAATCGTTGGTCAGCGTTCACATCCGTGGCGCGGCGCGTCCGCACGAGTTGCACCACGATGCCGGCCGTGGCCATCAGTTGGAGCGCGGCCGCAAGACGGAAGGCAGAGGGAAAACCGAGCAGCAGCGCGACAGTCCCGGCCCAGACCGCGATGAAATAAAGTAGGAACCATTTGCCTGCGCGCTTTTCGACCACGAGATCCTGAACACGCGGCGTCCGCGCCTTGCCGAGTGCCGGGCCATAACATTCGAGCCAAGTGAGAAACGCCACGATCTTGTAGAGCTGCGCGAGACCCAATCCCGAAAGCCAGCCGAAGGCGATCAGGAAGACGACGGCGCCGATATGGTCGGCCAAGCGTCCCGTCGCGAGCAGAATTGAGGTGATCACGATCGATGCCGCGAGAGAGGCCAGGGCGATCGCCGCCATGCGGCTGTTGAGCTCGATGTTGCGGCGCTTGCGCGCACGATAGAGGTGGAGGACATCCGAGCCGTAGAGTAAGAGGGCAAGCAGTCCGACGGCAAAGGCCCCCAGAAGGGCGAGTGACGGGTCCCCTTCGATCAGAACCGCCATAATGCCTCCCGCGATGGCGATGGCAAGCGCTACCGTTCCGAGATAAAGCGCGCCCTTTGTGGCCGCCCGATCGAGTTCCGGAGACAGCATGAACATTGCCAACAGCCGATAGCTTACGCCCATCGCCGCGAAGGTGAGCCAGCCACCGAGCCCGGCGGCAACATGGATGGGCAGGCCGAAGGCGGTCAGGCTCACGAATGGCCCGTACGCGGTCGTTCCCCCGAGCACCAACGCGAAAATGGCGCCCAACGTCACCGTGAATGCGACGCAGACGAGACTGACGATGACGAAGCGCGCCGGCAGTGGCGTCGATTGCGCCGATATCATCGTTCGCGCGAGATTCCATAGTATGAGCACAAAACCGACACTCAGCAGGATGGCGGCGATTGCAAAGAACGGCATGCCGGGATGGATGCCGCCGCCAAGCTGAAGAAAGGCGAGTATCAACGCCACGAGCCCGGCGATAAGTGAAACGAGCGCCGGCAGGGCCAGGGCATTGCTGTAGAGCGGCTGGGCGACGAGCACCGGAAGGAACTGAAGTAGCGCTCCGCACATCAGAAGGCTCAACCAGCCGATCGCGACCACATGAACCAGGAGCAGCGTTTCAGGCGCGGCGATCGCGGCTGCCGGGAATCCATATCCGGCGGTCATCATGATTTCCGCCGCCACAAGCGCGAGCAGCGCGGCGGCGAAATAGGACATCGTCCATCGGGAGAGCGAAACGCCCATCATCCGAACTTTCCTTTGAGGCCGCGCCAGCGCGCGGGAGCCGGCGTTGCCACGAAGACGTTGGCCTCAGGCGGCCTTGGCCAGTTTACCGATCTCGACCTGCCACACCTCGGGACCGCGCTCCAGATATGTCCAGGAGAACTGGTTCGGATACTCGGCCTCGAGCTGATAGTAGAGCGGCTTTGGATCGTGATCGTTGACGAGGACGAAACGTCGTCCAGGCGTGAGCTCGTTGACAAGCGCGAAGATTTTCGCGTGGCGCTGCGCCGGGACAAGGCTGCGCACGTCGATAGTGTCGCAATCGGGCTGGTGGGTAGCATCGGTCATATTAAAGCTCCTTCGTGCACAGATCGATCTGGGTAGAAAGCCGCAGCGACGCGCCTGTCAGTTGCAGGCGTCGGCTGCGGCGTCCCTTTGAAGCTGGCTCTTAACGTCACAACCATGCCCCGTTCAGATCGCCGTATAGCTTGTCCCTAAAACATATATTGTCAATATATCTTTTAGGGGACGGCTATGAGTGGCGCTTGGGCGTTGGCGATCCCGCCTGCCCGAATCTCTCGGGCGAAGACGAAAGTCGCCGATGTTGACATAAAGATGTATATCAAATATATCTTCTAGCCATAGGCCGCTCTGGGAATTCGGACGAGGCAAAGTGATGTCGTTTGAGATCGGAACGATGCGGTCGAGCGCCTCCAACGAGCATATCCCTGTGGCAATCGCTATTGACGCCGACGATCCCGGACCTGGTCGGCAAAGCAGGAGGAGCATTGATCGCTTTTTCCCGCCTTTGGCCTGTAACGCACCTTCAGCGACACCTCCCGACGGGGATCTCCTCAATGTGGCAAGCAATATGATTTCCGGTAGAGGGCAGCAGCTCCCCGAATTCGATTGCGAAGAAATTGCCAAGACATTGACGGCAGCCTACCGGTGGCACCCGCATTTCAGCAACGTCCTGACGCATATTTGCGGATCACAGTGGACGAAAATAGAAGCGGCGATGCGCTCCATCGTCGATCCAGCGGCCAGATGGGCGGATTTATCCCCCCTCTCCCAAAATCTCGTGGAACTGATGTGGGCGGAGCGCGGGGTCACTGGCCGAATTCTAAAGCCTTACCTGCGGGAATTCGTCGCGCAAAAGATTTCGCCGCGGGTCAGCGACCGCCTCCTTCGCCATCTCGCCCAGCTTTGCTCGATGCAAAAGACAGATCCCATCCAGTGCGAAGAGCATCCTGCCGAAATCAGCGGCCCCATTGCGGAAAAGACATGCGCGTGGTGAACGATCCTGCCGAGAACATCAGCGAACGCGTCCTCGACGTCCGCGAGATCGAGCCGCGCATTCGCCACACGCTCATTTTCCAGCTTTTCGAACATCTCGATGATTTCAGTTGTCTGCAATTGATCGCGGATCACGATCCCCGGCCATTGCGACTTCAACTTGAGGCGAAGCACGGCGACCGCTGCTGTTGGGCTTATCTTGAGCAGGGTCCGGATGTCTGGCGCGTTCGTCTTCGGCGCCGTTCTCTCGGGAGCAGGTCATGACCGGAATAAAAAGATGGGCGTCCGCGTTGTTACGCGGGAATTTGCTCGTCCCCGAAAGAAAACACGGCTCTGAATTCGACGCCGCTCAGCAGTCTCGGCTCGCCGAGAGCTTTGACCCCAGCCACCGGCTGTCCCGCATCGAATTGCTGGAGGCAATCGGAACCCCCGCGAGTGCCGGCACCTGGGAATTTGCTGGTTGGCTGATCGCCGCCGTCGAGAGCCGTGACCGGGACACGACAAACGACAGGAGGATGTAATGGACGGTTTCCTCATCTCAATGAACGGCGTTCTGACACATATTGGCCCGGCCGATGAGCATGAATGGCAGTTTCACGAATCTCTGATCCGCGCCGACTACGACCGCTGCCATCCGGGCGAGACGTTCGATGATCTGAAATATCGGGCGCGCTTTTCGAAGGAAGATCAGGGCCTGCTCCTTGCCTGGATGAGGCTGGCCGCGCAACGTGCAGCCCAGCAACAGCGGAACCAGATCGCTGAGGCCCAGCCCATGGCGGCGTAATCGGGACATGGTTCACGTCCAGACAATGAATGCGTGGATGCGCCACGCCTCCGCTCTAATTCGCCGATCCGTGCGCTCTTGCGGCCGGTGGAGGCGATGCGGCATGCCCTTTCAGGAACGGGGCATCAGGCAGGAGTCGGCGATAGGAATGATCAACGGGATTGGACAAGGCAGAAAGATTCATTAAAAATGTATTATTGTGCGGCGCTAGCCCATGAGCTATTTCATGAACGCTGAAATCTCTCACTGCCGTCAGGCCGTACGGGCAAGACCCAATGAACTCTAGCGCGGATCCACTATGCGACTGACGACGCTCTCGGATTATGCCTTGCGGGTGCTCATGTACGCGCGTGCGAGCGAAAGTCGCCTTGTCACGGTCGAAGAGACTGCAAAGGCTTACGGGATCTCGCGCGCACATTTGATGAAAGTGGTGAACATCCTGACGCGAGTTGGCTACGTTAAGGGCGTTCGGGGACGAGCGGGCGGGTTTACGCTCGCAATACCGCCCGAGGACATCAATCTCGGCGCTGTTGTCCGGGCGACCGAGCCTGATTTCGCGCTCGTCGAATGCTTCGCTCCCGGGAACCGTTGTGTCATCACGAACCACTGCGGTCTGCCCAATGTACTAAACGAAGCCCTGCGCGCCTTTGTGGGCGTGCTCGACAACTATACGCTCGCCGACATTCCGCTCGCCAAACCGAACTTCGGACAGCCCTCAAAGCCTTTCCGAAATCGTGGCCCCGAACTTCCAGCCTCTCACCGTTAGAGCCTTTTACGATTAACCGGCGCCGCCACCATAAAGGAAGGCGACGGCACATATCGGCGTTCGCGCGTCTATTGATCTGTTGGTTCGAGGGTGTTGAGCATCAACGCTGAATGCGCGAAGGCGGCTCCCGCTCTCATCTCGGCGGCAATCCATACGGCCTCCATGATTTCTTCGGGTGTTGCGCCGGCGCGGCGCGCAGCCTTGGTGTGGCCGGTGATGCAATAAGGGCACTGGGTTATATGGGCGGCCGCGACGGCGATCAGTTGCTTGGTCTTGACCGGGAGCGCGCCCTCCGCGAACACGGCCTTGCTGAATGCCTGAAACGCCGAGTCGGCTCCTGGGCTCAGCCTGTGACGGTGTTCCGCGATTTCCTTACTTGCCTTGGGATAGATCGATTCGCTCATTTTCGTTCCTTTTCAAACGCACTTCATCGGAGTGATCCCTTTCCGTCACGACCCAGCTGAGAATCGTTTGCACCGCGACAAGACCAGGATCATCCGCCTTCCTGATATGCGTCAGCAACTGGAACCACAAATCGTCGCCGGCATGGTCGACGAATTCACGAACGGCACCGGTAACGAACGCCGCGGGACTCATCGAGAGATCCGCGGCGCGGCGCCCGATGCCTTTGCTAACAAGCGGATCGAGTGTCTCCAGCACCCGCGCCGTCACATCCGTCCGGTCAAGTCGGGCTATGAGATCGCCGAGCATCGATCTATCCTCAATGAACCAAAGGCATCCGTACAGGCCCTCTGCTACTGCACCAGCGGCGAGGCATTGGCGTCGAGATCGACGCCTTCGATGTCGGCCTTTCCAGCAAGCAGGCTGACATATTGCCTTAGCGCCTTCTCCTCGACCACCGCGCTTAATCGTCCGGCGATCTCGTCATGCGCCATGTCGAAGGGAAGCTTTTTGCCGGGGATGCGTTGGTCGATCGCTACAATATGGAAGCCGTAGCGCGTCTTGACGAGTTCGCGCAGGATCCCCGAAGCCCCGAACCTGAAGATGGCCTTCTCGAATTCCGGCACCATGTCGCCCCGGCTGATCTGGCCGAGATTGCCGCCGTGCTCCCCCGAAGGGCAGTTGGAAAGGTCGGCGGCAAGCGCCGCGAAGCGGCTCGAATCTGCTAGCAGTTCGTTGAGTGCCTGCTCGGCGCGTGCCCTGACCTGCGGCACGTTTACCTGCGGCGTCACCTGAAATAGAATATGCCGCGCATGGACGAGATCGCCGCTCTCGAATTCCGATGGATTCTGCTCGTAGTAGCGGCGGCATTCGGCTTCCGTCGGTTGCGGCGTCGCCACTTCCTTTTCGATCAGCGCCTCGATCGCCGCTTCGATGGATTCCCCGTCATCCGTGGCCGGATCGAGCAGGCCGATCGCGACCGCTCGCTGCCGCATGAGTTCACGCGCGGCGGCGAATTCAGCCGGCTGCCCGGCTTCGACCGCCACCGCCATGCCGTTGACTGAAAGGATCATGACCTGACCGGCTCCTTGGCGCGCGTCTTCGGCGTGCGTACGATCTGGTAGGGCCGGAACAGATAGGCGAGCGATCCCACGCCACTCCAGATATGGATCATGCGGGTGAAGGGCGAGACGAGGAAGATGGTGAAGCCCAGCAGGATGTGGAGCTTGTAGGTGAGCGGTACATTGAGCATCAGCGCCGCCATCGAGCGTCACGACGCCTTTCACGTAGCTCGTCAGCGTCTCGAACAATTCGCCGTCCATGTGGAACGCCGAAAGCGGCACGGTGAGCAGGCCAAGCAGGAGTTGCACCCACAGCATGAAGGTGATGGCGATGTCCCATTTGCGGCTGTTCAGCCTTATACGCGGGTCGGCCAGCCGCCGGTGGATCAGGATCGTCAGCCCGACGATGGCGGTGAGGCCTGCGATGCCGCCGACCACCATGGCGAGAAGCTGATGCGCGACTGGCGTCAGCGCCCAGTCCACCGCCCAATGCGGTGCGAGGAAGCCGACAAAATGACCAAGGATGACGATGATGACGCCATAATGGAAGAAATTGGAGCCAAGCCGAAGCTCGCGCTTGCGCAGCATCTGCGAGGAATCGCTCTTCCACGTATAGGGCTCGCGGTCGAAGCGAATGAGACTGCCGATCAGGAGCACCACGAGGCAGATATAGGGATAGACCCCGAAGAGCAGCGTATTTACATAGGAATTGGTGAGCATCGGAACTCTCCTTCCTCTCAGATGGCGGGGCCGCCGCCCGGCGTGACGGCGTTGTCGAATGCGGGACGCTCGGCCCAGTCGCGGTCGAGCGCTTCGGGTTCTTCGCGGGCCGGCTTCACATCGGCGGCATCGACCGGCTTCTCCCCGGCGATGACGAGAAGCGCCTGCGGCACGGCGGCATAGCGGCTTTGCCGCGCGATCAGCGAGCGGGCGATGGATGCCAGGATATGAGCGCAATCGGCGAGCATATCGCGTGCTTCGGCCATGTCGCGCTGGCTCAAATATTCCAGAACGACAGGCAGATAGTCCGGCAGTTCGGACGTTACGAGGTCGAAGCCGGCGGCTGCGTAAAGCGCCTTGAGTTCGACCATCGCCGCGCCGCGGTCGCGGCCGTCGCCATGAAGATGCTCGAACAGATGCAGCGACAGCGCTCGCCCGCGATCGAACAGATCGACATAGCGCTCTTCGGCGGCGAGCAGATCGCCTTGGCCGATCTCCTCGATCAGCGCCAGCAGCGCCGCGCGTTCGCGCGCAGCGACGAGAGGCGAGGTGCGCACCAGATCGGCAATTTCGGGCAGGGCCTGCCGCATCTCTTCGGTCGGATAGGAGAGCAGCGCGCTGAAAGCCTTGAAGATCAGCATGGCGCGGGCTTCACGTATCGAGCGGCCGCATCGGGTTCAGCTTCCGCCGCCCCATCTTGCCGCCGAAAAGGGTGGAATGCGGTGGGCCGAAATCGCAGCCATTGCCGAAGGAGAAGCCGCAGGAGCCTTTCAGCCCATAGGCATCCTCCGCCTCCTCGCGGTGGCTGGTCGGGATGACGAAGCGGTCTTCGTAATTGGCGATGGAGAGATAGCGGTGCATCTCCTCCGCCTGCGCCGCCGACAGCCCCGCCTGATCCAGCACCGCCTCGCCATCGCCCTCGCCAAGCTGGCGCTGACGGAAATAGACGCGCATGGCAAGCAGCCGTTCGAGCGCGGAGACGATCGGCGTCTCTGCGCCGGCGGTAAGCAGATTGGCGAGATAGCGCACCGGAATGCGCAGCGAGCGCACATCGGGGATTTCACCGACGGTCTCGATCGCGCCGGCATTGGCGTGCGACTGGATGGGCGAGAGCGGCGGCACATACCAGACCATCGGCAATGTGCGGTATTCGGGATGGAGCGGAAAGGCGATCTTCCACTCCACCGCCATCTTGTAGGTGGGCGAGCGCCTCGCCGCCTCGATCCAGTTGTCTGCGATGCCGTCGGCACGAGCCTGCTCCACCACGGCCGGGTCGTTCGGATCGAGGAAGAGCTTCAGTTGCGCCTCGTAGAGATCCTGCTTGTCCTCGACGGAGGCAGCCTTCTCGATGCCGTCGGCGTCGTAAAGCAGAACGCCGAGATAGCGGATGCGGCCGACGCAGGTTTCCGAACAAACCGTCGGCTGGCCGGCCTCGATGCGTGGGTAGCAGAAGATGCACTTCTCCGCCTTGCCGGAGGTCCAATTGTAATAGATCTTCTTGTAAGGACAGCCCGACACACACATGCGCCAGCCGCGGCACTTGTCCTGATCGATCAGGACGATGCCGTCCTCCTCGCGCTTGTAGATGGAACCGGATGGGCAGGAGGCGACGCAGGCGGGATTGAGGCAGTGCTCGCACAATCGCGGCAGGTACATCATGAAGGTGTTTTCGAATTGCCCGTAAATGTCCTTCTGCACGGCCTCGAAATTGTAGTCTTTCGAGCGCTTGTCGAACTCGCCGCCAAGGATCTCCTCCCAGTTCGGCCCCCATTCGATCTTGTCCATCGGACGCCCCGTGACGAGCGAGAGTGGCCGCGCGACCGGCGCGGTTTCAAGCTCCGGCGCCTTTTGCAGATGCTCGTAGTCGAAGGTGAAGGGCTCGTAATAGTCGTCGATCTCGGGCAGGTTCGGATTGGCGAAGATCTTCGACAGAAGCGCCAGCTTGCCGCCCTGTTTCGGCACGATCTTGCCGTTCTTCTTGCGTTTCCAGCCGCCGTTCCAGCGCTTCTGGTTCTCCCAGTCCTTGGGATAGCCGATGCCAGGCTTCGTCTCGACATTGTTGAACCAGGCGTATTCCATGCCCTGGCGCGAGGTCCACACCTGCTTGCAGGTGACGGAGCAGGTGTGGCAGCCGATGCACTTGTCGAGATTGAGCACCATGGCGATCTGGGCACGGATTTTCATGCTACGGGCTCCTGGTGGTGGGCCGGATCGACGGGGTTCGAGTGGTCGAGCCACTTGATCTCGGTGAGCTTGCGCGCGATGACGAATTCGTCGCGGTTGGCGCCGACCGTGCCGTAATAGTTGAAGCCGTAGGAAAGCTGCGCATAGCCGCCGATCATGTGCGTCGGCTTCAGGAGGGTGCGGGTGACGGAGTTGTGGATGCCGCCGCGCTGTCCCGTAATCTGCGAACCCGGTACGTTCACGATCTTCTCCTGCGCATGATACATCAGGCACATGCCTTCCTTGACGCGCTGGCTGACCACGGCGCGGACGGCGATCGCCCCGTTGATGTTGAAAAGCTCGATCCAGTCGTTGTCGACGATCCCGGCCTTCTTCGCATCGACCTCGGAAATCCACACGATCGGCCCGCCGCGGGAAAGCGTCAGCATGATGAGGTTGTCGGTATAGGTGGAGTGGATGCCCCATTTCTGGTGCGGCGTGATGAAGTTGAGCACGATCTCCTTCTCGCCGTTGGAGCGCTTGCCGAGCATGGCGCTGACGGTCTTGGTATCGACCGGCGGCTTGTAAAGCGCGAAGGCCTCGCCGAAGTCGCGCATCCATTGATGATCCTGATAGAATTGCTGGCGCCCTGTGAGCGTGCGCCAGGGGATCAGTTCGGTCCGGTTCAGATAGCCGGCATTGTAGGTCTGCTCCTCGCTCTGGATGCCGGACCAGGTGTGCGAGGTGATGACCTTCCGGGGTTGGGCGACGATGTCGCGGAAGCGGATTCTTTCATCTTCGCGCTGCCGCGCAAGATGGGTGTGGTCGCGGCCGGTCTTTTCGCCGAGCGCCGCCCAGCCTTTCACCGCGACATCGCCATTGGTTTCGGGCGCGAGATAAAGGATGGTTTCGGCGGCATCGATGTCGGTATCGATGCGCGGCCGTCCCTTCGTCGGCCCGTCTTCCGTGACGGCGTGGTTCAGGTCGCGCAGCCCCTCGACCTCGGCTTCCGTCTCCCACTCGACGCCCTTTTCCTCATTGCCGAGTTTGTCGATCAGCGGCCCGAGCGCGGTGAAGCGTTTGTAGGTGTTCCGATAATCCCGCTCGACCACCGTCACCTGCGGGGCGGTGACGCCCGGAACCGGCTCGCACTCGCCCTTCTTCCAGTCCTTGACGCCGAAGGGCTGGGCGATTTCGCCCGGCGTGTCGTGCCTGATCGGGGAGAGCACGAAGTCGCGCTCAACGCCGAGATGGCCTTCGGCGAGTTCGGAAAAGCGTTTGGCGATCGCCTTATAGGTCTCCCAGTCGCTCTTCGATTCCCACACCGGATCGACCGCTGCCGACAGCGGGTGGATAAATGTGTGCATGTCGGTCGTGTTGAGGTCGTTCTTCTCGTACCAGGATGCGGTCGGCAGAACGATGTCGGAATAGAGGCAACTCGACGACATGCGGAAGTCGAGCGTCACCACCAGATCGAGCTTGCCTTCCGGCGCCGGATCGCGCCAGACGATCTCCTCCGGCTTGACCG
>Ga0187809_10000218_pt1 | contig 35817 bp, 31 predicted proteins | sample NC_wetland_sal_i_8_FD_132415 | JGI IMG/M metagenome (GOLD analysis project Ga0187809, IMG submission 132415) | Wetland sediment microbial communities from Neuse River Estuary, North Carolina, USA - ASW_4 | ecosystem: Environmental > Aquatic > Freshwater > Wetlands > Sediment | place: USA: North... | reverse complement strand
GTTTCGATGCAAGGATCGCATTGCGCGCCACGTTGATCGCCTGCTCACCGACCTGGCTGACGCAGCCCATGATCACGTCTTCGACGAGCGCCGGATCGCACTTCACCTTATCGACCAGCGCGTTGATGATCGTTCCGCCGAGATCGACGGGATGCCATCCCGAAACTCTGCCGCCTTTTTTTCCACCCGCCGTGCGAACGGCGGCAACGATATATGCTTCGCCCATGGGACACTCCCGATTTTGAATTTGGTTTGGGGGAGTTTAGCCAAGCTTGACGCGCGCGGAAACAACCGCGAAGGCGTGACGTTGCGTAAAGTCATTATATTTCAAGGCTTCAGCGACGCGATATAGGCGACGATGGCAATGCGGTCGGCATCGTTGAGATGGGCGACTTCCGGCAACATCAACGCCACGGCCGGGCCTCTTCGCGAACCATGCTGGATGTCGAAAAGCTGGCGATAGAGATAACTCGGCGAGCGGCCGGCCAAAGCAGGCGTCTCGCCCACGCCTTTCAGATCGCCGCCATGGCAGGACGAGCACGGCGCGGCGCCGCCGCCCGTTTCCACCAGAATCTTGCCGCGCGCAATGCTGCCCGGCGGCACATAGGCAATGAAACCGGAATGGGGATCGCGCAATTCGGTGAGATCGAAGTTTTCCGGAATCTCGATGATGCGGTTGCCGATGGGTTCTTTTTTATCGCCGGGAGACGCCGCGAGCATGCCGGCGCCGCCGACATAGGTCTTTGGCACAGTCGCGCTTTCCACAACGCGAATGCGCGATGTGTATTTCAGCTTGGAGAAATACGCGGCCGCTTCGTGCAGATCTTTCGCGGTGACGTGCTGTGCGATGCCAAGCATATAACCGGGCGGCTGAAACTCCGGCTGTGCGCTTCTGCGATTGCCAGAGCGCATCTCCAGAACCTGCTGCACGATGTAATCAGCTGGTTGGCCCGCGAGGCTCGCATTCTCCGGCCGGCCTTGTCCGTTGGGGATATGGCACGCGCCGCACGCCCAGACCGCATGTCCGTCGCCATGTGCCACGATCTGCGGCGGCTTGGGGTGTTCGCCCGGAAACCAGTCCGGCGGGTTGTATCGGTCATGCGTCTGCGACCAGTTCAGGGCCTCCTTCGAACCGGGCACATGAAAAACTTTCGTTTTGTCGGGGGAGGGTTGCTGCGCGGACTCTGGAGGATTGATGGGATAGGCCCAGAACGGGGGTGCCTCGGCCCCCCTCGCACCGGCGCTAAACAAAGCGATTGCCGCAGCGGTAAAAAGAATTTTTTTCATGATGTCCCCCCCGCGCATAGCCTCACATTTTCAGGCGCGCGACAAGCGTGCGGGTTGCACCTGTCAAATATGTCACCCGGCTTGCCGCATACCGATCGGTGATGCACCGTGGCGGGTGGGAGAAAACACATGGATCTGGCCTACAGCCCGGAATACGAAAACTTTCGCACGGAGGTGCGCAGCTTTCTGGAACGCAGCAAAGACAAGTGGCCGAAGGATCGCGGCATGGGCCGCCCGGGCCCCGAAACGCTGGCGTGGCAGAAACTCTTGATCGAGAACGGTTACGCCGCGCGCACCATTCCGCGCGAATATGGCGGTTACGGTGCGGAACCGGATGTCCTCAAATCGCGCATCATCGCCGAAGAGTTCACGCGCGCCGGCGCGCCGGGCGGCATGGGCGGGCAGGGCATCTCCATGCTGGTGCCGACCTTGCTGGAAGTGGGCAGCGAGGAACAGAAGCGCACCTATATAGAGCCGACCTTGAAGGGCGAGATCATCTGGTGCCAGGGCTATAGCGAGCCGGGATCGGGATCGGACCTCGCGTCGCTGCAGACCAAGGCGGTGGAAGACGGGCGCGATTTCGTCATCAACGGCCAGAAGATCTGGACGAGCACCGCCGCGCAGGCGGACATGATGTTCTGCCTGGTGCGCACCGAAAGCGAACGCGCCAAGCATCAGGGCATTTCCTATCTGCTGTTTCCGATGTCGACGCCGGGCATCGAAGTGCGGCCGCTGAAGACGATGACCGGCTCGGCGGAATTCAACGAAGTGTTCTTCACCGATGTGCGCGTGCCGCAGGATTCGGTGGTGGCCGGGCGCGGGCAGGGCTGGTTCGTCGCCAACGCCACGTTGAAACATGAGCGTGGCATGCTGGGCGATCCCAATGCCGGGCAGACGCGGCTGAAGCAGATCATCGAATTGATGCAGACAGAGACCGTCGGCGGCGAAAAGCTGATGGACAATCCGGTGTTCCGCGACCGCTTGATGAAGCTGCAGGCGCGCGTGCTGGCGATGCAGTTTCATGGCTTGCGTCTGCTGACGGCGGGCGCGACGGGCGACGATGTAGGCATCGCGCGGTTGATCGTGAAGCTGGAAGGTTGCGAGTTGAACCACCAATTGGCGGCGCTGGCCATCGACGTGCTGGGCGAACTCGGCGTGCTTTATGGCGAGAGCCCGCATTTGCGCAATCACGGCCGCTGGCAGTGGATGTACATGTTCGACCTCGGCCTCATCATCGGCGGCGGCACGGCGCAGATTCAAAAGAACATCATCTCGGAACGCGGGTTGGGCATGCCGAGAGAGCCGAAATTGGCGAGTTGAAAAATCGCCTCCCCCTTGTGGGGAGGCCGAACAAATTCGAGCGGAGCGAAGAATTTTTCGGGTGGGGGGATCGCCCCGCACCGGTCCCCCCACCCGGATCGCTTCGCTCTCCGACCTCCCCACAAGGGGGAGGTGATTGGGAAGGAATGCGAAATGGAATTCGGACTAAGCCAGGACCAGAAGATGATGCAGGAGAGCGTGGAGCGCACGCTCGCGCGTCTTGCCCCGCTCGACCGAACGCGCAAGGCGGCGGAAACGAACGCGATGGCTCGCGACGTGTGGGATGGCTTGGTGGAGCTTGGCGCGCCGGCGATCCTCATTCCGGAAGAGCATGGTGGGTTGGATCTGAACCTGCTCGATGCCGCGCTGGTGTCGGAATCGCTCGGCCGTCACGTTGCGCCGGTGCCGTTTATCGCGAGCGCGGTGATGGCGCCGCTGGCGCTGATGCAATCCGGCTCGCCCGCGCAGCAGGCCGAATGGCTGCCGAAACTCGCCAGCGGCAAGACCCTGGCCGGCGTCGCCATCAGCGAAAGTGTTTCCGGCGCGCGCGATGGCGCGGGCGTGACGGCGAGTGGCGGCAAGCTTTCCGGCAAGTCGCTGTTCGTGATCGACAGCGCCGATGCGAACATCTTCATCGTGGCGGACAAGGCAGGCGGCTTGCATCTTGTCGATGCCAAGGCGAAGGGCGTGAAACACATCGCGCTCGAAACCATCGATCGCACGCGCAGCATCGGCGAATTGCAGTTCGATCAGGCCGATGCGCAGCCGCTGAAGGACGGCAAGCCGAAAGACGCGCTCCTGGAAATGCGCGACGCGGCGTGGGTGATGCTCGCGGCGGATACGCTGGGCGCGTCGCAGCGCATGATCGAGAAGGCGGTGGACTATGCCAAGGAGCGTAAGCAGTTCGACCGCGTGATCGGCTCGTTCCAGGCGGTGAAGCATCTGTGCGCGGAGATGGCGGCGGAGCTGGAGCCGTGCCGTTCGCTCGTCTGGTATGCGGCGCATGCGTTCGACTTCATCGAAAGCGAAGCCTCGCTCACCGCCGCGCATGCCAAGGCACACACGTCGGAGATCGGCCGCTTCGTCGCGCGCACCGCCACCGAAGTGCATGGCGGCATGGGCTTCACCGATCTGCTCGGGTTGCACTATTGGTTCAAGCGCATCGGCCTCAATCGCCAGTTGCTGGGCGGGCCGGAGCGCGTGCGCCATCTGGCGGCCCAGATGCAGGGCTTTGCGGCCTAGGTTTCACGCGGAGGCGCGGAGCCGCGGAGAAAAATTCTCACGCAGAGCCGCAGAGGCGTAGAGGATCTTTTTCTCCAGGTAGATGCTGTTCTCCGTTTCCTTGAATCGAGCGCGCAAAGCGCGCTCAAACTCCTTCTCTCTCTTTCCTCCGCGGCTCCGCGCCTCCGCGTGAATCCTGTTCCTTGCGGCTCTGCGGCTCTGCGTGAATCCCTTTATCGGGAACCAACAGGCCGGTCTCGCGCGTTCAGGCGAAGCCATGACCCAGAAAAAGCCCGCAAAGCTCCCTTCTGCCCGGCAGCTTGCGCGCAAGCTGGGGCTGATGATCGTGCGTCCTGAACAGTTGCGTTACACGCGCAGGAAGCACGGCGATGGCTTCACCTATCTCGACGCGAAGGGCCATGCGATCAAGGACAAGCGCATCCTGCTGCGGCTGAAGCGGCTGGCGGTGCCGCCGGCTTACGAGAACGTGATGTATGCCGCCGATCCCCACGCGCATCTGCAGGCCATCGGCCGCGATGCGGCGGGGCGGCTGCAATATCGCTATCACGCCGATTGGGAGAAAGTGCGCGAAACGCGCAAGGCGCAGCGCTTGGCGCAGTTCGTGGAAGCCCTGCCACGCATCCGCCGCCGCATCGCCGCCAAGCTGACCGAAGAGGAACTATCCAAAGAGTTTGCGCTTTCCGCCGTGATCGAGCTTGTCGCCAACACCTCCATTCGCGCGGGCAGCGATGCCTACGCGAAAGAGCGCGGCACGCGCGGTGCGGCGACCTTGCTCAAATCGAATGTGCGCCTGCATGACGGAAAGATCGTGCTGCATTTCCGCGCCAAGGGCGGCAAGGATTTCCAGCGCGAAGTGGATGCGCCGCGGCTCATCTCCGCGATCGAAGCGCTGCGCCGCCTGCCGGGACGGCGGCTGTTTCAATACAAAAACGGCGACGGCCAGGTGCATCCCGTGCATGCGCAGGACGTGAACCGTTATCTGCAGGAAATCGCGGATGTGGCGATCACTTTGAAGGATTTCCGCACGCTGTGCGCAAGCGCGGCGGTGCTGGAGGAATTGTCCAGGGTCGAGCCGGCGAAGACGGAGAGCGGCCGCAAGAAGCAGGTGCGCGACGCGATCAAGAACGCCGCCGAAGAACTCGCCAACACCCCGGCCGTGTGCCGCCGCTCCTATGTGCACGACGCGGTGGTGGAAGCCTTCGAGAACGGCGTGCTGGAAGACTATGCCGACGCGCTGAAGAACACCCGCTCGCCGAAGAAGCGCGAAAAAGCGCTGGCTGAGGTCGTAGCCGCGGCGTGTTGAGTTTCACGCGGAGCCGCAGAGTTCTTCCCAAATCCCAACATCGTCATGGCCGGGCTTGTCCCGGCCATCCATTTTCCAGAATCCTATCCATTTCTGCGCCGCCTCTGGAAAATGGATGGCCGCCACATTGGGCGGCCACGACGGTTTAGAGATCGGGAGAAGAATTCCGCGGCTCCGCGCCTCCGCGTGAACCCTACGCCGTCTTCTGCACCGTCAGCTTCAACTCCGCGATCATCGCGTCCCGGATTTTGAATTTCTGGATCTTGCCGGTGACGGTCATCGGGAAGGCGTCCACGAATTTCACATGGCGCGGCACCTTGAAGCGCGCGATCTGGTTGTAGCAGAACATCTTGATGTCTTCGGCGGTGGCGCTCTGGCCCGGTTTCAGGATGATCCAGGCGCAAAGCTCTTCGCCATAGCGCTCGTCCGGCACGCCCACCACCGTCACGTCGGACACCTTGGGATGGCGGTAGAGGAATTCCTCGATCTCGCGCGGATAGATATTCTCGCCGCCGCGGATCACCATGTCCTTGATGCGGCCGGTGATGTTGCCATAGCCCTCATCGTCGATGGTGGCGATGTCGCCGGTGTGCATCCAGCCCTCGGCATCTATGGCTTCGGCGGTGCGCGCCTCATCGTCCCAATAGCCAAGCATCACCGATGGCCCACGCGTGCAAAGCTCGCCCGGCGTGCCGCGCGGCACGGTGGCGCCGTTCTCGTCCACGATCTTCACTTCGATATGCGGCAACACGCGGCCCACGGTGGAGACGCGTCGTTCGATGCTGTCGCTGCGCGAAGATTGGAACGACACCGGGCTGGTTTCGGTCATGCCATAGGCGATGGTGACTTCCGCCATGTGCATCTTGTCGATGACATGGCGCATCACTTCGATGGGGCAGGGCGATCCGGCCATGATGCCGGTGCGCAAGCTGGAGAGATCGAACTTGTCGAAATCGCTATGGCCCAGCTCCGCGATGAACATGGTCGGTACGCCATAAAGCGCGGTGCATTTTTCGTCCTGCACCGTTTTCAGCACCGCCAGCGGATCGAAACCTTCGGATGGATAGACCATCGCGGCTCCATGTGTGAGGCAGCCCAGATTGCCCATCACCATGCCGAAGCAATGATAGAGCGGTACGGGAATGCAGAGCCGGTCTTCCGGCGAAAGGCCGATGGCTTCGCCGACGAAGAAGCCGTTGTTGAGGATGTTGCGGTGGGAAAGCGTCGCGCCTTTTGGGAATCCCGTGGTGCCGCTGGTAAATTGGATGTTGATGGCATCGGTGTTCTTCAGGCCCGCGCCTATCTTCCCCACGCGGCCATCGGCTTTCGTGGCGGCGATGTCGTCGAAGGCGAGGAAGCCTTCCTGCCGGCGCCTGCCGATCAGAAGCGCCTGCTCCAGATGCGGCAGCTTCCGCTCGTCGGCCAGCTCGCGCAGCATCAGCGCGAAGGCGACGCCGCGATGCGCCTCGGCCAGCACCACCGCGCGGCAGCCGGATTTGTTGAGCGCGTATTCCAGCTCCGCCGTGCGATAGGCGGGGTTGATGGTGACGAGGATGATGCCGGCCTTCGCGCAGGCAAATTGCGTCAGCGTCCACTCCGCGCAGTTCGGCGCCCAGATGCCGACGCGGTCGCCGGGATTGAGACCAAGCTCCAGAAAACCCGTCGCCAGTGCATCGGCGCGCGCGTTCAATTCGGCATAGGTCCAGCGCACATTCTGGAACGGCGCGATGATTGCGGGGCGCCCCGGCCAGTTCTTCGCCGCGCGCTCCAGCGCAGCGCCTATAGTGTCTTCCCAAAGCGGCGGCGTGTCGGCGCCGCGAACGTAGGACTCGCTCACGCCGCGAAGCCGGCGGTCAGTCCCGGCCAGAAGCCATCCGCGCCGCGTGCCGCTGCCATCTTGCCGATGATGTCGGACCAGTGGCGGTCATTGCCGTATTCGCTGCGCCACATCCACAAGGGCCGCGCGAATTTCTGCAGGTCGTATTCCATCGTGAAGCCGATGGCGCCATGCACCTGATGCGCGATGGAGGCGGCGTTGCCCGCCGCGATGTTGGCGCGCAATTTCGCCGATGCGATTTCGAACAGCGCATCGCCGCGATCCGCCGCGCGCGCCGCCGCCGATGCCGCCGCGCGCGAAGCGGCGGCTTCTTCCGCCAGCACGGCGAGCTGTTGCTGGATCGCCTGAAACGACGCGAGCGGCTTGCCGAATTGCTGGCGCTGGCGCGTGTATTCGATGGAGAGCGTGAGCGCGGCGGAAATCGCGCCCGCCATTTGCCCCGCGCGGGCCAGGGCCATCGCGTGGAATTTCGCATCGGCATTCCATCGGCGTTCCTGCGCAGCGGCATCCATCACCGCTTCGGCGAGCGGAAACGTCAAGGCGTGTTCGCCGGCGGCGAAGAACAGGCGATTGGCATCCTCGAAGCCGCCGCCGAAGCCGCCCTTGGCCTCGCTCACCATCACATCCGCGAGACCGGCGTCGCGGATCGTCTTTTCGCTCTCGGCGGCGGAGAGGGTTGCCGCATCCTTGAAGATGCGCGCCGCGGTTTCCGAAAGCATTTGGCCGGTTTCGCTCATGATTCCTCGCTTCGGAACATAAAGGTTCCGCCGCCATGCTGCCGCGCCGCCCCACGCGGCGCAACCATCCGCAAGGGAACTTCGCTTTCCGGGAGCCGTTGAGTCTGCGGGAGCACCAACCGGCGGGTTTTCGCCGGGGAGCGGAGTTTGGATATGGCAATGACCAATGCGAGAGGACCTGTTCACCAGGCCGATGAAGACAATGTGAAGCACGTCGTGAACACGACGGAGGCGCGTCAGGGCGCGGTATCGGGCCGCGTCGTCAGCGTGCTGTTCATCAGCACGATTCTTCTGGCGGTGATCTTCGCGATCATCTGGCTGACGGGCATTTAAGCGGACGCGCGCTCAGTCCTTCGCGCGTTCCACATAGGAACCATCTTCGGTCAGCACAACGACGCGCGTGCCGGTGGTGATGTGCGTGGGCACCATCGTCTTCACGCCGTTCGAGAGCATGGCCGGCTTGAACGAGCCAGATGACGTCTGCCCCTTGATCACGGCTTCGGTGTCCACGATCTCGAATGTCGCGCGCGCGGGAATCTCCAGCGAGATCGGCACGCCGTTATAGGTGGCCAGCCGCACTTCCATGTTTTCCAGAAGATAGGGCGCCATGTCGCCCACCACGTCGCTGCCGACCGGAACCTGATCGAAGGTTTCCGGCTGCATGAACACGTAGTGGTCGCCATCCTGATAAAGATAATTGTAGGTCTGGTATTCGATGAACGCTTTTTCGAGGCTGTCGGTGGTCTTGTAGCGCTCGTTGATCTTGGTGCCGTCGGAGATGCGGCGCATTTCCAGCTGGGTGACGGGCGTGCCTTTGCCGGGGTGGATGTTCTCCGCCGTCAGCACGATATAAAGCTTGCCGTCTTTTTCGATGACATTGCCCTTGCGGACATTGCTCGCCATAACCGAAACCACTGGAAACCTCGCAAACGATTGGGCTGGCGGCGTATAACAGGCGCCGGACCCCCGAGCAAATCCATGTTTGTTATAAGCAATAACGCCACAAGATCACCCTCTCCCCCTTTGAGGGGGAGAGGGCTGGGTGAGGGGGCGGAAAACCCGGAGCGCAACGCCCGGCACCCCCTCACCCCAACCCTCTCCCCCACATGCGTGGGGGCGAGGGAGCCATTTGGGCGTTCACCGTGAGTTGGTGGCAACGCGACCGGCATGCGGATCGAAGGCCAACGCTTCTGAAGCGCAATGCCATCAAGAAGAATCTGCGCGCGCGTTTCGAGGGGCAGGGCTTTACCGAGGTGGAATGCGGCGCGCTGGCGGCGTCGCCGGGGAATGAGGCGCATCTGCATGCCTTCGCCACCGAGCTGATCTCCACCGGCGGCGAGCGGCGCACTTTATATCTGCACACTTCGCCGGAATTCGCGTCCAAGAAATTGCTGGCGGCGGGGGAAACGCGGATCTTCGATTTCGCGCGGGTGTTCCGCAATCGCGAGCAGACCGGAACCCACGCGCCGGAATTCACCATGCTGGAATGGTATCGCGCGAACGAGCCTTACGAGAGCGTGATCGCCGATACGCTGGACGTGGTGCGGATCGCCGCCGACTCGACGGGGCTGAAGATGTTTTCCCATCGCGAGCGCGAATGCGATCCGCGCGGCGAGGCGCAGCGCATGAGCGTGGCCGATGCGTTCCGGCACCATGCCGGGCTCGATCTGATGGCGACGCTGACGCGCAGCGGCGAGGGCGACCGCAATGCGCTGGCGACGGCGGCGAAGCGCGCGGGCTTCGATGTGGCTGACGACGATACCTGGGCCGACATCTTCTCCAAGGTGCTGGTGGCGCGGGTGGAGCCGAAGCTGGGCATCGGTGTGCCCACGGTGCTGTACGAATATCCCCGCTGCGAGGCGGCGCTGGCCCGCGCGACGCCGCACGATCCGCGCGTGGCCGAGCGCTTCGAGCTGTATATCTGCGGCGTGGAACTGGCCAACGGCTTCGGCGAACTGATTGATCCCTTCGAGCAGAAGAAGCGCTTCGAGATCGAGATGGCCGAGAAAGAGCGCATCTATGGCGAGCGCTATCCCATCGACGAGGACTTCCTAGCGGCGCTGGCGCACATGCCGCCCGCAAGCGGCGTGGCGCTGGGCTTCGACAGGCTGGTGATGCTGGCGACCGGTGCGCGCAATTTGAGCGACGTGATCTGGACGCCGGTGCCTTGATTTTCCTCCCCCTTTTTACGGGGGAGGGGGACCGCGAAGCGGTGGAGGGGGCGGCGTCGGCGGAGAAAGTTCTTCGGGTGCGCAGCCACCCCCTCCGCCTCACTGCGTTCGGCACCTCCCCCGCAAAGCGGGGGAGGAAACTATCTGTACTCGTCGTTCAGCGCAGCGAGTTTCGCCGAACCCGGGCAGAGTGCTTTTTCGCCAAGCTTGTTCAGCGGCGTCTTCACCGTGTTGAGGTGATGATGCAGGTCGTCCGCGTTCTCCTCGATATAGAGAAGACCGGTGACGACTTCGCCGGCGGCGTGGCGGTCCTGCAGATAGGCCATCGCCTTGGCGCGGTTGTGCGGATCGTAGGACGTGTCGAGCTTGTTCAGGCGCAGGATCGAGCCGTCATGCTGCTTCACTTCGGTGACGGTGCCGGGCTCGTAATCGGCTTTGATCTCCGCGCGCGGCACGATGAAGTCGATCATGTTCACGGCGTCGTTGTGCTCGCGCACGAAATCGTAGGACTTGGTGGATTGCGGGTTGTTGTTGAACTGCACGCAGGGGCTGACGATGTCGATCACCGCCATGCCCTGATGCAGGATCGCGCCCTTCAGAAGCGGCACGAGCTGCTTCTTGTCGCCGGAGAAGGAGCGGCCCACATAGGTTGCGCCCAAGAGCAGCGCCATGCCGACGAGATCGATCGGCTGGTCGTTGTTCACCGCCGTCTTGCTGCGCGAGCCCTTGTCGGCGGTGGCAGAGAACTGGCCCTTGGTCAGGCCGTAGACGCCGTTGTTCTCGCAGATATAGGTCATGTTCAGCCCGCGGCGCACGCAATGCGCAAATTGCCCAAGGCCGATGGACGCGCTGTCGCCGTCGCCCGACACCCCAATATAGATCAGGTCGCGGTTGGCGAGGTTGGCGCCGGTTAAGACGCTGGGCATGCGGCCATGCACGGAGTTGAAGCCGTGGGACTGGCCGAGGAAATAGTCCGGCGTCTTGGACGAACAGCCGATGCCGGAGAATTTCGCCACGCGATGCGGCTGGATATCCAGCTCGAAGAAGGTCTCGATCAGCGCGGCGGAGATGGAGTCGTGCCCGCACCCGGCGCACAGCGTGGAGATGCGCCCCTCATAGTCGCGGTGCGTGAAGCCGACGGAATTCTTCTTCAGGCCCGGATGGGTGAATTTCGGTTTGGCGATGTAGGTCATGTCGTCTCCTTCGTGGCCCGCTTCGCGGGCACCTCAGGATGACGACGCGCCAACGCCGTCATGGTGAGGTGCGAGGCGCAGCCGAGCCGCGAACCATGAGTTGATGCCATCATTCCGCAGCCTCTTTGCGCACCACGGTCATGCGTTCCGCGATGGCGGCTGTGATGAAGCGCGCGGTGACCGGCGCGCCGTCATAATGAAGAATGGAGATGAAGCGCGCCGGATCGATGGCGCATTCGTTGACGATCAGCTTCAGAAGCTGCGCATCGCGGTTCTGCTCGACGATGAAGACCTGGTCGTGCGCCGCGATGAAGTCCGTCACCGCATCGGAGAACGGGAAGGCGCGAACGCGGCAGGCATCCAGATGCAGGCCCTGCTTCTCCAGCGTATCCAGCGCCTCTTCCATCGCCACCGAGGTGGAGCCGTAATAGATCACGCCCCAGCGGGTTTCTTCCTTCGCTTCGCGCACCACCGGTTGCGGCACCAGCGACTTGGCGGTCTCGAACTTGCGCAGCAGGCGCTGCATCACCTCGGTGTAGTCCTTGCCCTCTTCGGAATAGACGGCATAGGCGTTGTGGCTGGAGCCGCGCGTGAAATAGGTGCCCTTGGTCGGGTGCGTGCCGGGCAAGGTGCGATACGGGATCGCGTCGCCGTCCACGTCCAGATAACGGGCGAAGAGCTTGCCGGCGTCCAGTTCTTCCGCCGTCATCACCTTCCCGCGGTCGTATTTGCGGCTGTCGTCCCATTCCAGCGGATCGACGAGCCAGTCGTTCATGCCGATGTCCAGATCCATCATCACGAAGATCGGCGTCTGCAGGCGCTCGGCCAGATCGAAGGCCTGCGCCGCGAACTCGAAGCTTTCCTTCGGGTCCTGCGGGAAGATCAGCACATGCTTGGTGTCGCCGTGGCTGGCGTAGGCGGCGAGCAGCAGGTCTGACTGCTGCGTGCGCGTCGGCATGCCGGTGGAGGGCCCGCCGCGCTGGATGTCGAACACAACCGCCGGCACTTCGGCGTAGTAAGCCAGGCCAAAGAATTCCTGCATCAGCGAGATGCCGGGGCCGGACGTTGCGGTGAAGGCGCGCGCGCCGTTCCAGTTGGCGCCGATCACCATGCCGATGGCGGCGATCTCGTCTTCCGCCTGCACGATGGCGAAGTTGTTCTCTTTCGTCACCGGATCGACGCGGAAGCTTTTGCAATGCGCGGTGAAGGCTTCGGCCAGCGAGGTGGACGGCGTGATCGGATACCACGCGCACACCGTGGCGCCGCCATAGACGGCGCCGAGGCCCGCTGCATCGTTGCCGCCGATGAAGATGCGGTTGCCCACCTTGTCGGAGCGCGTGACCTTCAGCTTGCAGACGCCTTTGAGATTCTGCTCGGCGTAATCGTGCCCAAGCTCGATGGCTTTCATGTTGAGCTTGATCAGCTTGTCCTTGCCGGGGAATTGCTCCTTCACCAGCGATTCCACCACCGAGGCTTCGAAGCCAAGCAAGGACGACAATGCGCCGAGATAGATGACGTTGCGCAGCAATTGCCGCTCGCGCGGGATGGTGCCTTCCAGCGAATTGGACAGGGTGGTGAGCGGCACGCCGAGCAGGGTGATGTCGTCGCGCGTCTTCTGCGTGGTGAGCGGCTTGGTGGAATCGTAGAGCAGGTATCCGCCCTGTTCGATCTCGCCCACATCCTTGTTCCAGGTCTGCGGGTTCATCGCGACCATCAGGTCCACGCCGCCGCGGCGGCCGAGCCATCCATCGCCCGACACGCGCACTTCGTACCAGGTGGGCAGGCCCTGAATGTTGGAGGGGAAGATGTTGCGGCTCGCCACCGGAACGCCCATGCGCAGGATGGAGCGCGCGAAGAGTTCGTTGGCCGAGGCGGAACCGGAGCCGTTGATGTTGGCGAATTTGACGACGAAGTCGTTGGTGGCGGCGATGGGCATTTACTTCGCTCCAACCACGCTGTCGCAGGCTTTCGCCGTCTTCAGGTAGAACTGCTTCATGTCCCAGGCGCCGGTGGGGCAGCGTTCGGCGCAAAGCCCGCAATGCAGGCACACGTCCTCGTCCTTCACCAGCACGCGGCCGGTTTTCAGCTCGTCGGAGACGTAGAGCTCCTGCGTTTCGGGATTGTTGGTCGGCGCGGTCAGATGTGTGCGCAGCACCGGCTCCGGATCGTTCGGCGTGAAGGTGATGCAGTCGACGGGGCAGATGTCCACGCAGGCATCGCATTCGATGCAGAGCGATTTCTCGAACACCGTCTGCACGTCGCAGTTCAGGCAGCGCATCGCTTCCTTGAAGCCGAGCTCGCGGGTGAAGCCCAGCTCCACTTCCATGTTCACATTGCGTAGCGTGAGTTCGTTCGGCGCGTGCGGAACCTTGTAGCGCAGATCCAGCGAGATATCGTTGTCGTAGGACCAGTCGTGAATGCCCATCTTCTGGCTGGTCAGCGTGGTGTGCGGCGCGGGGCGCTGCTTCACGTCCTGGCCATGACAGAACATGTCGATCGACACGGCGGCTTCATGGCCATGCGCCACCGCCCAGATGATGTTCTTCGGGCCGAACGCCGCATCGCCGCCGAAGAACACTTTCGGATTGGTGGACTGAAAGGTGATGTCGTCCACCTTCGGCATGTGCCACTCGTCGAACTCGAGGCCCGCGTCCTTCTCGATCCACGGGAAGGCGTTTTCCTGGCCGACGGCGACGAGAACGTCGTCGCATTCCATGTGCACGTCTGGCTCGCCGGCATTCACCAGCTTGCGGCGGCCCTTCGCGTCGTACTCGGCTTTCACCTTCTCGAAGATGACGCCGGTGAGCTTGCCGTCCTTGTGCGTGAATTCCTTGGGCACCAGGAAGTTATGGATCGGGATGCCTTCGCGCTGCGCGTCGTCCTTCTCCCACGGCGAGGCCTTCATTTCCTCGAAGCCGGAGCGCACGACGACTTTCACATCGTCACCGCCGAGGCGGCGCGAGGTGCGGCAGCAATCCATCGCGGTGTTGCCGCCGCCCAGCACGATCACGCGCTTGCCGATGGATGTGGTGTGGCCGAACGAAACGGAGGACAGCCAGTCGATGCCGATATGAATGTTCGCCGCGGCTTCCTTGCGGCCGGGGATCTCCAGCTCGCGGCCGCGCGGCGCACCGCTTCCGACAAAGATCGCGTCATAGCCTTCGGCGAGCAGCGCCTTCATGGATTCGATGCGCGTGCCGAACCTGGTTTCCGGCTTCAGGTCGAGAATGTAATTGCACTCTTCATCCAGAACCGATTCCGGCAGACGGAATTTTGGAATCTGCGTGCGCATCATCCCGCCCGCGAAGGGGTCCGCATCGTAGATCGTGACGTGATAGCCGAGCGGCAGCAGATCGCGCGCAACGGTCATCGATGCGGGGCCGGCGCCGACCAGCGCGACGCGCTTGCCGTTCTTCTGCGCCGCGGCTTGCGGCATGCGCGACTTCACATCTTCCTTGTTGTCGGCGGCGACGCGCTTGAGGCGGCAGATCGCAACCGGCTCTTCCTCCACGCGCCCGCGGCGGCAGGCCGGTTCGCACGGCCGATCGCAGGTGCGGCCCAGTACGCCGGGGAACACATTGCTCCACCAGTTGACCATGTAGGCATCGCCATAGCGCTGCTGCGCGATCAGCCGGATGTATTCAGGCACCGGCGTGTGCGCTGGACAGGCCCACTGGCAGTCCACGACTTTATGGAAGTAGTTGGGATCGGTGATGTCGGTGGGCTGCATGCCCGGCCGGCGAGGTCTTGCTGGCGCCTCAGCCGCAACTGAACTCATTTATCTTTGCATCTCCGGACGATGTGCAATCGGCGCCTTTCTTGAAACGCGCCTGCCCCTGCAAACACCAAAGCGTTTTTCCCTGCGGCGGATATTAGCGCCGCGTTTTTCCGCATCGCAATGCACGACACAGAAAAGCCTAAACCATGAGAAGGTTGTGGTGATCGCCGCGCGCAAAGCCTGTCAGAATGGCGGCTTCGGAGGGACCGGCCTTGGACATCACGCTCACGCCCGAGCAGCGGGCCATCGAGGACAGCATCACCCGGATTTGCGCCGGGTTCCGGGACGACTATTGGAGCGAATGCGACGCAGACGCAAGATTTCCCGAGGAATTCTACCGCGCCATCGCCGATGCGGGCTGGCTGGGCATCTGCATGCCGCCCGAACTGGGCGGCGCGGGGCTAGGCGTGATCGAGGCGGCGATCATGATGCACGCGGTGGCGCGCGGCGGCGGCGGCTATGCGGCGGCGTCTTCCATCCATCTGAACATCTTCGGGCCCCACGCGATTGTGGTGCATGGCACCGACGAGCAGAAACAGCGGATGCTGGTGCCGCTGATCCAGGGCAAGGAGAAAGCCTGCTTCGGCGTGACCGAACCGAACGCCGGTCTGGATACGACCAGCATCGAAACCTTCGCCACGCGCACGAAAGACGGCTATGTCGTGAAGGGCCGCAAGATCTGGACGACCACCGCGCAGGAAGCCGACAAGATTCTGCTGCTCACGCGCACCGCGAAAAAAGCGGACGGCAAGAAACCCACCGACGGCATGACCTTGTTCTACACCGCACTCGATCGCGCGAAGGTGGAAGTGCGCCGTATCCCGAAGATGGGCCGCGCCGCGGTGGATTCGAATGCGGTGTTCATCGACGATCTGTGGGTGCCGGACGAAGACCGCATCGGCGAGGAAGGCAAGGGCTTTCGCTATCTGCTCGACAGTTTGAATCCCGAGCGCGTGCTGATCGGCGCCGAAGCGATTGGCCTGGGCCGCGATGCCTTGCGCCGCGCCGCCGATTACGCGCGCGACCGCAAAGTGTTCGGCCGCCCCATCGGCCAGAACCAGGGCGTGCAGCATCCGCTCGCCGAAGCCTGGGCCTATCTGGAAAGCGCGTGGTGGATGTGCCTGCGCGCGGCTTCTTTGTACGACGCAAAACAACCCTGCGGCGCCGAAGCCAACGCCGCGAAATTCCTCGGCGCACGCGCATCTTTCGACGCCTGCACCAAGGCGGTGATGAGCATGGGCGGCATGGGCTACGCGAAGGAGTTTGTCGTCGAACGCCTCTTCCGCGAGAGCATGCTCCCGCGCATCGCCCCGGTGACGGAGCAGCTCATCCTCTCCTTCATCGGCGAGAACGTGCTGGATTTGCCGAAGTCGTATTAGGACTAGGTTAAATCTCTATGTTCGCGCTCAAAATGGGGCGTACAGAATTCTTGCTTGAACTTTGGCAAAATCGCGATAGCTTCGAAGTATAGTTTGTCGGGGGGCAAATAATGAATTCAAGAAAATCAGCAGCGCTTTTAAGTTGCCTGCTTTTTCTCGGCGGATGTTCCACTTACACATGGGCGCCTGGCCCTAGTGCTCAGGGGACTTACGAACAAGCTTCTGGCAAGTGTCGCCTTTTGGCATCCACGGACCAAACTTCCTTTTACGCTCAAGGTTCGACCTCCTACGTTGCCGGCGCGGCGCTAGGTGCAGCCGTTGGACAAGCCGTGAGACAACAAAACGATTTTAATAATTGCATGCTCGCGAGCGGATGGGTTCCCACAGGGAAGGACGATGCGGCAACACAATCAGCTCAAAAGGCCGAAGGCGAGGCCGTAATAGCGGATATGAAGGCTTGCTTTCACGCGATCAGGACAAATCCGAAATACGCAAGCCTTGCTCCGCATTTGCACGACGAAGGTACGGGCAAGTTCACACTTGCACAGCTAGCTGATACGAGTTTTGTAAAACCCGACGAGGTCGCATTGCTTAGTAGCTATTCCGCCGAGCAAGACCAGTGCACGCAGTCTCATATCGATCAGATTGCCAGACTCAACCCGCGAGCTGCCGATACTCTGCAAAAAGTTGATGTCGCAACGCGCGAGATAGAATTGTCTCTTGTCCAACGTAAGATTAGCTGGGGTGAATATGCCCAGTCTGCACAGAATATTCAGGAAGCAGCGCGCGAGGGACGGCCGATAAATCAAGCTGCCACACAGGGCTTGGTTTCCGTGGATATCACACCGCCAGGCACGCATTGATCGAACAAGCCTCCATAGCAGAGGCCTTTGATTTTCCTAATTCTGGCGGAATAACCCTCAAGGTCCTCGAAGGGTTACATCATGCATCGCAGATATTTTCTCGCGCTGTCGGGCGCGGTGCTAGCGGCATCGCCGGTCTGGGCGAAGGCGGATTGGCGGCGTGACTTCGGCGACTATGTTTCCGGGCAACTCGCGCTCACGCACACGCCGGGCATGAGCGTGGCAATGGTGAAGGGCGGGCGCACGGCGTTCAGCGCCGGTTATGGCTATGCCGATGTCGAAGCCGGGCGGCGCGTTATGCCGGACACGATTTTCCAGATCGCGTCGGTCAGCAAGACCGTCACCGCCACGGCGCTGATGCTGTTGTGGCAGGAGGGCGCATTCAAGCTGGACGATCCCATCGCGCCGCATCTGGATTTCAAGGTCGCCGATCCGAATTTTCCCGACGTGCCGATTACCTTTCGCCAACTCTTCACGCACACATCGGGTATTTCCGATGCCGTCTATGACGATCTGGACTTTTCCGCCGGCGCGTTGCCGTCGCTGCGCGAATTCCTCACCGGTTATCTCGCGCCCGGCGGCAAGTGGTACGACGCGAAGAAATGCTGGTCGGGCGAGAAGCCCGGCACGGCATGGAGCTATTCCAATGTCGGCGTAGCGCTGCTCAGCTATCTGGGCGAGCGGCTGAGTGGCAAGCCGTTCGATGTGTTCACGCGCGAACGCATCTTCGCGCCGCTGGGCATGAAGGACACGTCCTGGCGCTATGCGGGCATTAGCAACGAACGGCTCGCGCAGCCCTATGACTTCGAGAACGCGAAATTCAAGCGTCTGCCGCGCACGCGCTATCCCGATTGGCCGGCGGGTCTGCTGTGCACCACCGCCAACGACTTCGCGAAATTCCTTGCCGGCTATACGCAGGCGACGTTACTGAAGCCCGAAACCATCAAGCTGATGTTCACGCCCGATCCGGTGCTGATGAACCCGAAGAGCCCCAACCTGCATCAAGGGTTGATCTGGGAGCTGGCGCCGCTGGGCAGCGACACCATCGCCATGCATCCGGGCGGCGATCCCGGCGCGTCCACCCTCGCAGCCATAGATCCTGCGCATGGCACTGCGGCGCTGTGCTTCATGAACATCACGCCCGCCAAAGATAAGATGCCGCTTGAGAAAGACGTCATCCGCCGTCTTCTCGAAAAGGCCAGTGCGTGACCACGCCAACACTCAACACCGACCGCCTCATCCTGCGCGCGCACACGCTGGATGATTTCGCACCTTATGCCGCCATGCGCGCCGATCCGGTTGTGATGGCGTTTCTCGGCAAGGGCGAGCTGCTGAGCGCGGAGGATGCCTGGGCGAAGTTTCAGGCGATGCCGGGTCACTGGTCGCTGATGGGCTATGGCTATTGGGCGATCATCGAAAAAGACAGTGGCGCCTATCTCGGCAATATCGGATATGCCGACAAGAAACGTCCGTCGTCGCATGCCGCCAGCGGCGCACCGGAAATGGGATGGGCGCTTGCGCCATCGGTGCACGGCAAAGGCCTTGCCAGCGAAGCGTTGAAGGCCGCGCTCGCATGGGGCGGCGGGCATTTCGGCGCCGCGCGCGTCGTCTGCACCATCAGCGACGGCAATGATGCGTCGATCCGTCTGGCGGAGCGAAATGGTTTCGTTCAATTCGCCGCCGCCACGCGCTATGGCCTTGGCCGCAAGGTGTTCCAAAGAACGCTCTAACCGCACGATTGACAGCGGCAAGACCAGTCGTATCTATGCGCGGGCTTTGAGGGGGATGCACGCATGAAGCGCCTGATCGAAGGATATCTGCAGTTCCGCAAGGGCCGCTGGCCGCAGGAACGCCGCCGCTACGAAGAAACGGCGAGCAAGGGACAGAAGCCGGAATATCTCATCATCGCCTGTTCGGATTCGCGCAGCGACCCGGCCACGATCTTCGGTGGCCGCCCCGGCGAGTTCTTCCTGATCCGCAACATCGCCGCGCTGGTGCCGCCGCACGATGCCACCAATGGGATTTACGGCACGCGCGCGGCCATCGCCTATGCGGTGCTGGCGCTGAAGGTGCGCAACATCCTCGTCATGGGCCATGCGCAATGCGGCGGCATCGACGCGGCGATCCATCCGGAGAACGCCGCGGGCGTGCCCTACGTGGCCGATTGGGTGGAGCTGGCGAAGCCCGCCGTCGAACATGCGCATCACCACGGCAACAATGCCGAGGTAGAGCGCGAGGCGGTGAAGCTGTCGGTCGCGCGGCTGCTGGATTATCCCTTCATCGCCGAGCGCGTGAAGGCGGGCAATCTGCAGGTGGACGGCGCGCGCTTCGGCATCGCCAACGGCGTTCTGGAGATTCTCGATCAGAAAACCGGCACGTTCGAGCCGGTGAAGACAAAGCGCTTTGGATTCTTCTGAACGCACTCAGCCCTCATCGTATGGCGAGCCGTCCTTGTGCAGGAAGCGGCCGTCCGATGCCGGGCTCATCATGTCGATGTCCGAGCAGGTGATCACGTCGTCGCGGGAACGCGATCCGGCTTCCAGATAGATCGCCATCGCGTTCGACCTGTTGATCAAGTGATGGCCGTTGCCGCTGTTCTTGGGGAACGCCGCGCAATCGCCCGCGCGCAGAACCGTTTCGCCGCCGTCTTCCACCAGCACCAACTCGCCGTCCAGCACATAGACGAACTCGTCTTCGTGGGAATGCCAGTGCCGCTGCGCCGACCAGTTGCCGGGCGGCAGGCGCATGAGGTTGACGCCGAAATCCTTCAGGCCTCCCGCATCGCCCAGCCGCTGGCGAATGCGCTCGGTGCTCATCTGGTTGAACTCTTGCGGATAGCCGGTGCCCTTGCGCGCCGGAACCGCGGAAACATCGATCTTCGGCATGGGGCTGTTCTCCATCGCGCGGCGGGACTAAACAATAGCGCGAAATTTCACGGTTGTTCCCATGCCCGGTTTGTATTTCGAAGAATTCTCCGTCGGTCAGAAGTTCGAGCACCCCATCCGCCGCACGGTGACGGAGGCCGACAACGTCTTCTTCACGGCGATGACGCACAACCCCGCGCAGCTTCATCTGGATGAGGAATATGCGAAGAAGACGGAATTCGGCCAGCGGCTGGTGAACTCGCTGTTCACGCTGGGGCTGATGATCGGAATCTCGGTGGGCGAGACGACCCTGGGCACCACCGTCGCCAATCTCGGCATGGATGAGGTGCGCTTTCCCAAGCCCGTGTTTCATGGCGATACGCTGCATGTGGAAAGCGCGGTTCTGGAGAAGCGGCCCAGCAAGTCGCGGCCCGGGCAGGGCATTGTCGTGTTCGAGCACAAGGCTATAAACCAGCGCGGCGAGATCGTCGCGCAATGCAAACGCAGCGCGCTGATGCTGGGCAAACCGAAATGAAACGCGCCGTGCTGATCGTCCTCGCTTTTCTATTGTTGACGATAGCGTTCATCGCATTTTTTCCGTTCACCGCCGTATCGTTGTACGCTAACGCAACACGCTCATACATTGGTCTAGGGCTTGATATGAGAGCGCACATTGTGCTTTGGACGATCGGTACTTTGACGGTTTTAGGTGCGATAATTTCGGCGCGATTGGCGGTGCGTTCATGATCCTCCGCTCCCTCCTTTTCGTTCCGGCTGACAGCGAGAAGAAACTCGCCAAGAGCAAATCCTCGCCCGCCGATGCGCTGATCCTTGATCTGGAGGATTCCGTCGCCGGCGAGAACCGTCCCAAGGCGCGCGGGCTGGTGAAGGAGTTTCTGAAGGACACGCATGCCCAATCCATCTGGGTGCGCATCAACCCGCTGGGCAGCGACGATTTCATCCGCGATGTGGAATCCATTGTGGCTAGTGCGCCGGCAGGGCTTGTGATCCCCAAGCCGGATGGCCCGCAGGCGTTGCGCGAGATCGACAATCACGTCAACACGCGTGAAGCCAAGGCGGGCCTGCATCACGGCGATATCAAACTGTTGCCGGTGGCGACCGAGACCCCGACCGCCGTGCTGACCTTGGGCGAATATCGCAATCCGCCGCCGCGTCTGGCCGCGATGAGCTGGGGCGCGGAAGATCTGTCGGCGGCGCTGGGCGCGGCGACCAATCGCGACGAGAACGGCGAGTTCCTGTTCGTGCACAAGATGGTGCGCGCGCTGGTGCTGATCGCGGCCAAGGCGGCGGGTGTCGATGCCATCGAAACGCTGCATGCCGATTTCCGCGATGCCAAGGGACTTGAGCGCGTGGCGCGCGCGGCGCAGCGCGAAGGCTTCTCCGGCATGCTCGCCATCCATCCCGATCAGGTGGAAACGATCAACGCCGCCTTCACGCCGTCAGCGGCGGATGTGGAACACGCGAGAAAAGTTGTTGCCGCGTTTTCGAATGGCGCGGGCGTCGCGTCGCTCGACGGCAAGATGCTCGACCAGCCGCATCTGAAACAGGCGAAGCATGTTCTGGCGCTCGATGCGGCGATTTCAAAAAAATAGCACGCGGAGGCGCAGAGCCGCGGAGTGCTTCCCAATTCCGCCAGCCGTCATGGCCGCCCTCGTGGCGGCCATCCATTTTCCAGAGGCCGTTGTCCCGCGTTAATGGATGGCCGGGACAAGCCCGGCCATGACGGTGTTTGGTGTTATTTCATCTCCGATGGCAGCGGCTTGAACGCCCGCGCGCGGCGCATGATCCAGAGATAAAGCAGCGCGACCAGCACCACGAACAGGACCAGGCCGATCACGTTCATGTAGGCGAAGTCCGCGGGCACCAGCGCCAGCGGCGCATCCGATGAAAAGCCCACGATCAACCCGGCCAGCGCCACGCCGAACAGGCTTTCGCCCACGATCATGCCGGACGCCACCAGCGTCGCGAGTCGCTTGGAGTATTCCGGGTCTTTCGTGCGCCGGTTCGCCCACACATCGTAGAAATGTCCGACGATCGCGCCGATGGCGACGGGCAGGGACGCGCTCATCGGCAGATAGATCCCGATGCCGACAGCCAGCGGCGGCAGCGAAATCCATTTGCGCCACACCAGGAACTCGTTCAGCGCAACGAGGACGACACCGACAACGGCGCCGATCTCGATCATGTGCCAGTCGAGATTGCCGCCGATCACCCCTTGCGCCAGCGCGCTAATAAGCGTGGCTTGCGGCGCGGCCAGCGGCTTGGTTCCGGCAATCACATGCAGGTTCGGCGCGCCGGCAAAACCCATCGCGTGTGCGAGCAGGTTGAGCACCGGCGGAATGACGGCGGCGCCGGCAATCACGCCGACGATGAGCGCCCATTGCTGCGCGCGCGGCGTGGCGCCGATGAGCTGACCGGTCTTCAGGTCCTGCAGGTTGTTGTTGGAGATGGTCGCAATGGCGAACACGATCGCGGTGGCGAACAACGCGAAAGCGATGAGCGGCTTCTGCATGTCGTTTGCCGGATGCGTCACGGCGACAAAGATCGTCGCGCAGGTGACGATGGCGAGGATACCGACGCCGGAAATCGGCGAGTTGGACGATCCGATCAGCCCCGCCATGTAGCCGCAGATCGCGGCCACGACGAACCCGCCGATCACCACGAACGGAATCGACGCGATCATCAGCGACGATGTGCTGCCCGCCAGCGCGGTGGGTTGCAGGAAGGCGTAAAGCAGCCAGCCGATGATGCCAAAGCAGATGAGCGCGATGATGCCGATCCATGCGGGGGAAAGGTCGGTGTCCTTGAGGTCTCCGTGTCCTTCCTTGGCCGCGCGTGACGACGACAGCGTTCCGATCACGCCGCTGACCACCGGCCCAATGAGTTTCAGGAACGTCCAGATCGAGGCGACAGCAATCGCGCCGGCGCCGATGAAGCGGACCTGCGTGCTCCAGATATGGGCGGTGTAGTCGTCGATCGATCCCGTCGCCGGATGCAGGGAGGTGAGCCAGGGCACGAAACCGGCCCAGGAAATCAGAAGGCCGAGCAGCGTGGCCAGACCGACACTCAAACCGACGAGATACCCTGCGCCCATCAGGGCCAGCGAATATCCCATGTCGATGCCGCTATAGGCGCCAGCGCCGACGGCGAAGAACTTTGTGTATTCGGCGGTGGCCACGCGCGTGGCGGCGACCAGCGCCATTCCGGCGGACGCAATCGCGCCCCAGATCACGGCCATCAGGCCTTCACGCGATTCCTTCGTCGCTTGTCCGCGCGCGGCTTCGCCGACTTCCAGAACTTCGGCGGCAGCAACGCCTTCGGGATAGGGAAGATCGGACGTCGTCACCATCGCGCGGCGCAGCGGGATCGTGAACAGCACGCCGAGGATGCCGCCGGCGGCGCAGATCCAGAATGATGTCCAGAACGGAAAGTCCGCCCACCAGCCGACGATGAGAAGGCCCGGCAGCACGAAAATGATCGACGACAAGGTACCCGCCGCACTCGCGACGGTCTGCACGATGTTGTTCTCGAGGATCGTGGAGTCCTTGAAGGCGGAGAGGAACGCCATCGAGATGACGGCGGCGGGGATGGAGGTGGCAAAGGTAAGGCCGACCTTCAGCCCCAGATAGACATTCGCTGCCGTGAACACGAGCGTGATGAGCACGCCGAGGATGAGGCCTCGCAGCGTGATTTCCAGAACCTTGGAACCCTTGGATGACATGCGCGTCCCGCCCGCTGATTTGCGCGGGCAGGGTTATGGCAATCGGCGGCAGATGCAACACCCGCATCACCTCCCCCTTGTGGGGAGGTCCAAGAGCGAAGCGATTGGGGTGGGGGGTCGTTTGCGCAATCTTCCCCCCACCCGAAATTCGCTGCGCGAATTATCGGCCTCCCCACGAGGGGGAGGCGATTGTCAGGCCATGATCCCGCGCAGATAGCTGTTCATGAGGCGCCCGTCCGGGTCCATCTCGCGGCGCAGCGCAACAAAATCGTTCCAGCGCGGATAGAGCGATGCGAAATCTTTCGTCTTCAGATTGTTCAGCTTGCCCCAATGCGGCCGCCCGCCATGGCGGCGGAAGATCGGCTCGATCAGTGTGAAGAAGAAGTCGTAATCGTCCTTGTAATAGGCATGCACCGCGACGGAGCCGTGCTCGCCGCCCTGGAAGGGCGAGAGCCACGCATCGTCGGTGGCGATGCGGCGCGTCTCGATCGGGAAGAACACGTCGGGGCGATGCTTCTCGATGGTGGCGACGACTTCCTGCAGCGCGGAAAGCTGCGCATCGGCCGGCATGTGGAATTCCATCTCGTTGAAGCGCACCGGCCGTTCGGTGGAAAGCAGCTTCCAGCCTTCATCCACCGCTTCTTCCGGCGTGCCGAAGGTTTCCAGCAGAAAGCGCGCCGTGCTTTCGCGCATGCCGGTGGAATTGCCGAACAGGTTGCGCACCGCTTTAAGCATTTCGAGGAAGCCGGTGTCGGTGTCGGGTCCGCGCGGGCGCGCCGGCTCGTCCGTCTCGTCATGGGTGATGTTGGCGGCGAGGCCGGTGAAGGGGATCGCGTAGAACTCGTAATTGCGGTGCTGCTTCCAGCGCGTTTCGGCGTTGGCAAGCGTCTGCTGGAAATTCTCCAGCCACACGCGGCGATGCAGCCGCTTGTTCGGGATGGTGCGCAGTTTCACCTGCGTGATGATGCCAAGCGATCCCATCGATACGCGCGCGGCGTTGAACAGATCCGCATTGGTGTTGGCATCGCAGGTCATGATGTGATTGCGCGCGGTGGCAAGGCGCAATCCCACCACGTCGCCGTGAATGGCGCGCAGATGTTTGCCGGTGCCATGCGTCGCCGTGCCCAGCGCGCCGCCCAGCGATTGCTTGTTGATGTCCGGCAGGTTCGCCATCGCGCGGCCCTTGGCGGCGAGCGCAGGGCCCAGATCGCCCAGCCGCGTGCCCGCCCACACCGTGGCGATGCCGGTCGCATCCACATCCGTGACACCGGCGAGGTTGTCGAGCGTCATCAACGTGCCGTCCGTCGGTACCAGCGGCATGAAAGAATGGCCCGCACCCACCGCGCGCAGCGGCGAGCGCGCCGCGTTCACGATGTTGGCCAGTTCGTCTTCGGATTTCGGCGCGACGCGAAGCTCCGGATAGGAATGCTGGATGCCGGACCAGTTGCGCCAGACAAGATCGCCTTTCGCATTGGTGGCGGGCGGCGCCGGCGGTTCGGGCTTGTCGCCCGTGGCGCGCAGATAGCCATAGCCGCCAAGCCCGGCGACCGCGGCGGCACCAATACCGGAGCCGATCAACACATTGCGGCGATTGACGCTCATGGCTGCTCCTTGTCCGCCATGAAGCGGATCAGCTTTTCATAATCCTCGCGCGAGCAGGCGCTGCATTGCCCGCCCGCCGGCATCGCCTGGAACCCGGTGATGGCGTGTTCGGTCAGGGTCGGCAGGCCTTTTCCCCAGCGCGCGTCCCACGCGGCATGATCGTGCACCAGCGGCGCGCCGGAATCGGGCACCGCGTGGCAGGCCTTGCAGGAATGCTCGTAAAGTGCCGCCGTCGCCGCGTCCGCAGGCTTCAGCGCGGCCAGTTCCTCCGCCGTCGGTTTCTTCTCGCCGCAGGCCGAAAGCAGCAGCCCCGCACAGCCCAACGCCAAAACGATACGCATGAAATTTTCGCCCCCGACTATGCGCAAAGATTTGTCGCAATCCGCCGCGAACGCAAGCGCACCCTTCGACAGGCTCACCCTTCGACGGGCTCAGGGTGAGGATTTGGAGTTCTCCTCATCCTGAGCTTGTCGAAGGATGAGAGCACAAAAAAAGAGGGAGAGCGCGAAGCTCTCCCTCTTCTCCGGCACCCGCCGTTGCCCCCGGCGACTGCCTGCGCGGACCGTTAAATCACTGGGTCGTGTAGTGGATGATCTGACCCGTGTTGCCGATGGCCGTGGCCGAGGCCGAGACGTTGCCGCCGACATTGGTGAGGTTGGCGGTGGTCGAGGCGTTCACGGCAGCCTTGTTGATCTGCCAGTTGTTGACGTTGCCATACGGCGCGTTGGTGTCTTCCTCGAAGGTGTTGCTCACCGCGGTGGACGCCAGCGACACGTCGTTGCCCGTGTTGGAGATGTTGGCGTGCATCGTCGCCGACGGGTCGATCGCCTTACATTCCTGCGTGGAGTCAACGTTGGTCGAGGTCGGGTCCATCGAGATCGAAGCCGAGTTACATACGGCCTGGCTGGTCAGGTCCGTCGTGCCGCCGACATTGTTCAGGTTGGCGTAGACGTCCGAGTCGATGTTCTTCGTCGACACATACTGGTTGTTGATCACGTTCGTGTTGTTCATCGTCGTGATGTCGATCGCGTTGCCGCCCGACACAGCCGCACCGGAGATGTTGCCCTGGATGCTCTGGCTGTTGAGGTTCAGCGTGGCGGTCTGATCGTTCAGGTTGACCTGACCGTTCAGGATATTGCTCGTGCCGCCATCATTGCTGCTGTCCGCGTAGGCCGAGGCCGTCAACAGGGTCAGCGTTGCTGTAGCCATGATAAGGGTTTTGGCGAGACGTGTCATAATGGTTCTCCTTGATAACGGGGGTTGAAGCGTTGGCGATCCGCGGCGCGTTGTTGTGATCGTCCGGGCCGGCGAGCGGATCAGCCGACGTTCCGAAGTTCGATGCGCAGGACGAAGCCGGCGAGTGATAGAGACGCGACACCATTTCCAGCACGGCGCGCTCGATCACCGAGCGGACCGCGAGCTGGATCGGCTCCAGCGCGCTTTCGCCGAGCGAGGCGTCGAAGAAGGTGTGGCCGAGGAAGTCGAACACGCCGGCCTGGATCTGACGGCCGATGATCTGCTTCTGGTAAGAGATGACGTCCACGACTTCGAGCGTGTTGGTGTCGACCAGGCGAAGGTCGAGGCCCACATTCATCACATACATGTTGCCGCCGATGGTGCCCTTCAGCGAGTTCGTCGAGGTGCCGGCGCCGTCGGCGCTCGCGCCCTCGGAACGGATGTTGAAGTTCACTTCGGTGATGCCGCCGACGAGGTAGTAGTCGGAACCGGGGATCGAGCCTGCGAAGATCTTGCGATAGTCGCTGCCGGCCGGGCCGTGCTCGGCGCCGTCGCCGGAGATCAGCTTGTTGTTCGCGTATTTCAGTTCCATCTCGGCGACGGAGGTGTCGAAGCGCTCCACCAGCGGAACGCCCGCCTTGGAGAGCGCGCTCATCGCCATCAGGGCGGCGCCCTGCGTGATTTCGCGGCCGGAGTTATCCGAGCTGATCTTGCCGGTGTAGTCGGCGATCTGGCCCACCGCGATGCGCACCGGCCTGGCGCGGGTGTAGTTCGCCATGCAGCGAAGCGCATCCGAGTAAGGGGTTTCGTTGGCGATCACCGGCGAGCCGCCGATCGGCGCCGTGTAGCGGCCGGTCGTGGTCGAGGCTTCCGGCGTGATGCAGCCAGCGAGGGCAATCGCTGCAAAGCCGAGGACCAGGGATCTGGTCAGGAATTTACGTCCGCGCGAGGTCATGGGAGGGGCTTCCCTTTTCTCTTCTAAAACTTTCAGTGGCCGCTGGTGGTCACTGTTGCAGTCTGGTTTCCGTCGTTCTTCTGGGTCGAGTTCACGATGACGGTGTTGTAGGAACCGGTCGTGATCACGTTCAGTGAGTTGCCTATTGCAGAGGCCGTGCCGCTCGAACTGTTCGAATATCCGACACCCGCGTTCTGGCCGAGCGTGCGCAGGTTCTGCACGCCGGTGGCCTGGGACATGGTGGAGGTGGTGAACTGGCCGTTCACGACGGCAAGGTTTCCGTTACCATCGCGCAGCGACGCGTTGACGGGCTGCTGTGCGCTGCCGGCGTTCATGCCGTAGCCGGAATTGTAGGAGCCTGCGTCGTTGAAGCCCGCGACCTGCGCCAGCGAAGGCGTTGCGAGAGTTGCGAAAATCGCGGCGAGGCAGAAAATCTTCGGTGTGATCGACATGGGTGCGATGGCCTGTTGTTCCGAGCCGAGAGGAGCAACCGGCGTGCCAAGTCCCTAACGCCCGTTAAGGCACAATCTGTTTCATTGCGGCACGGAGGCCGCTAGATTCCGCGGCAATCCTTAATCGAGGCGCGCGTGGCCAAGCTGGAATTCTTCTTCGATTGCTCCTCGCCATGGACCTATCTGGCCTTTACGCGCATCCACGAGATCATCGCGCGCACCCGTGCCGAAACGGTGTGGTGTCCCATTTTGGTTGGCGGCGTGTTCAATGCGGTGAACCAGGACGTCTATGAGCGCAGGGCCAATCCGGATCCGCGCAAGGCGTCCTATTCCGGGAAAGACCTGCAGGACTGGGCGCGCCTCGCCGGCATCCAGATCGGAAAGCCGCAACCCTTCCCGGTGAACGCCGTGCTGGAGATGCGCTGCTGCCTCGCGGCGCAGGAGAAGGGCAAGCTGATCGACTTCGCGCGCGAAGCCTTCAAGGCCTATTGGGGCGACCTGAAGGATGTCAGCAAGCCGGAGGTGATCGCCGATGTCTGTCGCGCCGCTGGTCTTAACCCGGACGAGATTCTCGCCCGCGCGCAGGCACAGGATATAAAAGACAGGCTGCGCGCCAACACCGAAGCGGTGATCGCGCGGGGCGGCTTCGGATCGCCCACCATGTTCGTGAACGGCGACGACATGTATTTCGGCAATGACCGCCTGCCGTTGGTCGAAGCAGCGCTGATGCGCGCACAATAATATATGGACGCGCGGACACCCCCTTACGAACTGCCGCCTGAAGGCCCGCAGCCCTTGCTGCGCTTGCCCGGCGCGGTGACGGCGCTGGCACTTCTTCTATTGGGCATTCAGGGCGCGCTTTATCTGATGCCCGCGCGCGCCGACGAGATTCTGTTTAACTATGGTTTCGTGCCGGTGCGCTACAACGCCGGCTTCCTCGCCGCGCACGGCATCAATCCCGGTTCGATCCTCGATCGCGTGCTGCCGTTCTTCACTTACATGTTCCTGCATGCGGGCTGGACGCATGTGATCGTCAACACGGTCTGGCTCGCCGCGTTCGGCGCCGCCGTCGCGCGCCGGTTTGGAACGCTGCGCTTCTATGTCTTCTTTGTTTTTTGCGGGCTGGCGGGCGCTGCCCTGCATCTTCTCCTGAACTGGACGTCGATCGCGCCGGTGGTGGGTGCATCGGCCGCGATATCGGGATTGATGGCGGCGGCCTTCCGGCTGATCGGCCGCGAGGGCGACGGGTTCCTCGGTCCGCAGCCGATGGCGCCGATCTTCTCGCGGCGCATCCTCATCTGGTCGGCGGTGTGGATCGGCATCAACATCGCGGCCGGGCTATCCGGTTTCGGGGCAGGGCCGGGCATCGAGCTCATCGCCTGGCAGGCGCATCTGGGCGGATTCCTGGCCGGATTGCTGCTTTCCGGGCTTTTCGACCCTGTGAACCGCTTGAAGACCACCGCGTTGTAACCACATCAGACTCGTGGGCATCGCGTAGTTTCGCCCACGGTTTTCCCGGAGGTTACGATGAGCGACAATCCCAACGCTGCCGGCGCCAATCAAACGCCGCCGCCTCCTCCGCCGCCCGTCGTTCGCCCGCCATTCCCGCTGACGCGTCTCGTCTATGCCCTGTGCTACGGGATCCTGGCCTATTTCGTCCTGATGATCCTGTTCGGCCTCGGCGCGATCCAGTTCATCGTTTTCGCGGTCAACGGGCGGGTGAACGAAGAACTGAAAGGCTTCAGCGCGAATCTGGTGCAATATCTGTTCGAGCTTGTGGCCTTCATAGTCTTCGCGCGCGATGAGCAGCCCTTCCCGGTCGGACCTTTCCCCAGACACGCTTGAGAGCGGCATACCCGAGGGCCACGCCGCGCTCGATCTGTTCCAGCTTTCGCCGGATCTCATTCACCTGAACCACGGCTCTTACGGCGCCGTGCCCAAGGTGATTGCGCAAGAGCAGGATAGCTGGCGCGCGCATATCGAAAAGAACCCGACCGGATTCTTCAAAGACGAATTGACCGCCGCGTTGCGCCGCCTTGCCGGCGTTGCCGCCCAGCGCTTCGGCGGCGAGGCCGAAGACTGGGTGTTTGTCGAGAACGCGACATCCGCGGTGAATGCGGTGCTGGCTTCCTTCGGGCTTCGCGATGGCGACGAGATCGTCACCACGTCTCACGCCTATGGCGCCGTGCTGAAGGCGATGCGCATCTGGGCGCAGCGTTTCGGCGCCAAGGTCGTCGTCGCGCAAGTGCCGATGATGCTCGAGAACGAAGAGCAAGTGATCGCCGCCATCACCAGGGCCTTCTCGCCGCACAGCAAAGTTTTGGTGGTCGATCACATCACCTCGGCGACGGCCGCGATCTTTCCGGTGGCAAAGATCGCGGCCGCTGCGAAAGCGCGCGGCATCGCCGTGCTGGTGGACGGTGCGCATGTGCCGGGCCATTTGCCACTCGATGTGCGCGCCATCGGCGCGGACTGGTACACGGGCAATGCGCACAAATGGCTGTTCGCGCCGAAAGGCTGCGGCGTGTTGTGGACCGCGCCCGCGCGCCAGGCGCAGACGCTTCCCACCGTGCTCTCGCACGGGGCGCCGGAGGGCTACACGCAGGCTTTCGACTGGATCGGCACGCGCGACGTCACGCCGTGGCTTTGCTTCGAAGCGGCGTCGCGCTTTCACGAAACACTCGGCGGCGAAAGGCTCATGGCGCGCAATCGGACCCTCGCGCGCGTGGCGGCGGAGCGGCTTGCCGGGGAATTGGGCATGCGCATAACCGCGCCTGCTGCGATGCGGGGAGCGATGGCATGTGTGACCTTACGGACCCTTCCTGGGGCAGCGGCCGATGCTGCGGCTCTCGCCGCAGCAATCCGAAAATGCTGCAATGCAATAATTCCGGTCTATCGCTTTGAGGATGCGCTTTGCGTCAGGATTTCCGCGCAGATTTACAACGCGGAAAGTGACTATGAGCGGCTCATCGATGGCGTTCGCGCTGCACTGCAAAATGCTGCGCAGCATGCGGTGCAACAATAACATTTGAAAACGTATCATTGCGATGCACAGAAAATAGACACTAACTATTGATATTGTTACATAATTCGACTGTTGCGCCGCAAACACAGCGTAACTGACAATTTTTCAGATACGCCGTATTCCGCCATTTTCCTCCTTGAACAAAATTCCGCGCCGGTCTTCTTCTCCGCGCTGCAGCAATTTGTCTGTCTGAAACCCGCTTCCGCAGAAGAAGCCGGCTGACATTTTGTCAAACGCGTCCCGCGGGGACGCGGGGAAACGAACAGGTTTGAGGGAGTCCAGTTCATGTCAGTCGTGCGTTCACGCCGGTCCATCACGCTTGCCGGCGCATTGCTTCTGTCCACCGCGCTAGCCGCGCCCGCTTTCGCCCAGATCGAAGAAGTCGTCGTTACCGCGCAGAAGAAGAGCGAAGACGCGCAGACCGTTCCGATCGCGATGAGCGCCTTCACGAACCAGGACCTCAAGGATCACCAGATCCAGCAGTTCAAGGACCTGGTGTTCTCCACGCCGAACGTGTCCTACACAAAGGGCAACTTCACCGGCTCGGACTTCCAGATCCGCGGCATCGGCATCACCGCCGTCGGCTATGACGCCGAATCCGGCGTGGCCGTGCATGAAGACGACGTGTTCCTGTCCAACCCGCCGCTCGCCGAAGCCAATTTCTACGACCTCGACCGCATCGAAGTTCTGCGCGGCCCGCAGTCCACGCTTTATGGACGCGGCGCGACCGGCGGCACGGTCAACATCATCACCGCCAAGCCGGACGTGGACGATTTCCACGCCAACATCGAAGGCACCTATGGCAACTACAACACCCAAGAGATCAAGGGGATGGTCAACGTCCCGATCATCGAGGGCGAGTTGGGTCTGCGCATCGCCGGCGACTGGCTGCAGCGCGACGGCTATGTGAAGAACGTCGCGAACGGCGACAAGCTCGACGGCCGCGACCAATACTCCCTGCGCGGTTCGCTGCGCTGGACGCCGACGGCGCGCACGACCGTCGACCTCGTCGTCGCCGGCTCGCATGAAGACGACAACCGCATGCGTTCGCAGAAGCAGGCCTGCGCGACCGATCCGACCGGCACGCTGGGCTGTCTGCCGGACTCGCTGTCCAACGGCCTCGTCAATCTGAACGCCGCGCAGTCCACCATCGCCTCCAGCGTGCAGGGCTTCAATTCGGTGTTCGCCGGAACGCCACTGGCGGGCCTCGGCAACGCGCTCGGTCTCTACGATCTGAACACGCCGCCGACGACGCCGGCGCTGTGCCTGCAGCCGGGCAATCCGTGCAACCCGTCCGATCCGCGCAAGGTCTATTCGGATTTCGATCCGACCTATAACGCGCAGGATGCGTTCTACGCATTGAACTGGAAGCAGAACGTCACCAGCTGGCTCGATTCCACTTTGGTGCTCGGCTACGACCGCGCGACGACCTCCTCGCGCGAGAGCTACAACAACGTCAACGGCCTCACCTTCGACCCGACGCGTCTCGCCGTTGCCGAAGGCACGTTCCTTGGCCTGATGAATGCGCTGGGCGGCCCGGCTTATGCGGCGAACTACGCGCCGTTCTTCTCGCATCCGGGCGAGCTGCCGGTTTCGGCGCCTGGCAATCTGGGCCTCATCAGCGGCGACATCGAGAAGTTCACGCCGCAAGCCACCGCGTTCGACCAGTCCAACGGATATTCGCGCCAGTACTCGGCGGAGCTGCGCTTCAACACCAGCTTCGAAGGTCCGCTGAACTTCATGCTGGCCGGCTACTATCTGCGCACCAAGACGAGCGGCAACTACTTCGTCGATACGCCGACGCTGGATTATCCGTCGATCGTTCTGGGCGGCATCGAAGGCATGTCGTCGCCGGCCGCCGCGGCGCTTTGCGCATCGAGCGGCTGCATCTACGGGCCGGGCTACTACAACAACAACGGCGTGCGCGACACGCTCACGTCGAAAGCCGTGTTTGGTGAAGCCTATTACGATGCGATCCCCGACCTTCTGAAGTTCACCGCCGGCCTGCGCTGGACGGAAGACGAGAAGCGTCAGGTCGGCCGCATCGAACTTCTCGATGGCCTGATCCCGATCGGAACGACCGGCAATGCGAACGACGTGATTTCCGGGTTGACCGCGCAGGGCGTGGATTTCGACGGCTCGACGCCCGGCGTTCAGCCCTATCAGGTCAACAGCGTGAAGTACGACAAGGTCACCGGCCGTTTCGTCGCCAACTACACGCCCAAGCTCGACTTCACCGACCAGACGCTGTTCTACGCATCTTATGCGCGCGGCTATAAGGCGGGCGGATTCAATCCGGGTGTCGCGCCGGGCCTCGGCGTTCCGGTGAGCTACAAGCCGGAATCGATCGACGCGTTCGAACTCGGCACCAAGAACCTTCTGGCCGGCGGCACGCTGCAGGCCAACGCGGACGTCTGGTATTACGACTACAAGAACCTCCAGGTGTCGGCGATCGAGAACAACACCTCGGTCAACCAGAACATCAATGCGAAGCTGTGGGGCGTGGAAGGCGAATTCTTCTGGGCGCCGGACACGCATTGGCAGTTCAACCTCAGCGTCGGCACCACGCAGTCCAACATCGGCAATTCGCAACTCGTCGACGATCGCAATCCGACCGCCGGCCGCAGCGACGTTGTGCTGGTGAAGGATGCAACGCTGGCGCCGACCTCCGGTCAGAACTGTGTGCTCTACATGACGGGCGGTCAGACCGTATCGCCGGCGGATAACGCGGCGTTCCAGGCGGCTGCGGCCGGCCTCGGCGCGGGCGGCATCTTCTTCGCGCCTCCGGGCGGAAGCCATGCGCTCGCGGGCAATGGCGTTGCGAACACGAACTACGGTTCGTGCAGCACCGCGCTCAATCCGCTGCTCAATGCGTTCGGCTATTCGCGCACGGATCCGACGGGCAAGGGTTCGGGCTCGGGTGCGTTCGTGAACCTGAAGGGCAACCAGCTGCAGAACACGCCCGACTTCACGGTCAGCGTCGGCGCGCAGTACACCTTCGATCTCGACGGTGGCTACACGCTGGTCCCGCGTGCGGACTACTATTGGCAGTCCCACATGTTCGCGCGAATCTTCAACGACAACGCGGACCGCATCAAAGCTTGGGGCGTGGGCAATGCGCAGATCACGCTGAATGCACCGGATAACCTCTGGTACGCCTCGCTCTGGGTGAAGAACGTGTTCGACAGCAACAACGTGACCGGCGAATATCTCGCCAGCGCCACGTCCGGCCTGTCGACCAATCTCTTCCTGGGCGATCCCAGGACGTTCGGCATCACGGCGGGCATCCACTACTAGGATTTCCGACTAGGGAATCGGGGCGCCGGTTTGCCGGTGCCCCTTTTCCGGGCAGCCCCTGTCGAGACGTTTAGAATGACCGGTATTTTGGCTTAACGGCCGATGCCGGGTGAAATTGTGTGGCATTCCGGGCACAAGTCCGGGATCAAATGGCGCTGGAAAAACCGGTCTGCCGACAATCATCTTGCGAGGTCCGGAACCTTCGGACAGAGTTTCCCATGAAAAAATAGCCATAGTCCCCGCTCATTTCGGGCGGGAACGATAGCGTGACATCTCGCCATAAAGGCGGATGCAATGGGGAGCCCAGATATGCTTGCTACGCGTTCCGCGCGGACCGGTCGGTCTGTAACTTTCATCAGCGCTTTGCTGCTGTCGTCCGCGCTTGCCGCGCCGGCCTTCGCGCAAATCGAAGAGGTCGTGGTTACGGCCCAGAAGAAGTCGGAAGACATCCAGTCGGTGCCGATCGCGGTGTCCGCCTTTACGTCCCAGGACCTGGCGGCTCACCAGATTGAAGGCTTCAAAGACCTTCAGTTCTCGATCCCGAACGTGACCTTCACCCACGGCAACTTCGGCCCGTCGAACTTCCAGATCCGCGGTATCGGTTCCGCCGCGGTGGCGACCTCCGGTGACGCCGGCGTGTCGGTCAACGAAGACGACGTCTATCTCTCCTCCCCGCCGCTGACGAGCGCCACCTATTACGACACCGAGCGCGTCGAAGTTCTGCGCGGTCCGCAGTCCACGCTGTATGGCCGTAACGCCACCGGCGGCGCCATCAACGTCATCACCGCGAAGCCGGACCTGGATGCCTTCCACGCCGATCTCGAAGGCACCTACGGCAACTACAGCTTCGAAGAGCTGCGCGCGATGGTGAATATTCCCATCATCGAAGGAAAGCTGGGTGTTCGCCTCTCCGGCTTCTGGGAACGCCGCGACGGCACGATCGACAACATCTATCCGTCGCTGAATCCTGGCTCCGGCATCCGCGACAAGGTCGACAGCCGCAAGGACTATTCGTTCCGCGGCGCCCTGCGTTGGCAGCCGACCGACAAGACGACCGTCGATTTCATGCTGCAGACCGGTCATGAAGACGATAGCCGTATTCGTGCGCAGGCCACGCGCTGCCACACCGATCCGTCGGGCGTGCTGGGTTGTTTGCCGGATAGCCTCGCGGCCGAACCTGCGAACGCCAATGCCGGCCTGAGCCGCACCTTCGCATCGGACATCGGTCCGTTGGCCGGCTCGCCGTTCCAGCTCTACACGATCACTGGTCCGACGGCCGATCCGACGATCACCAACCCGGCCCAACAGTACATTCCGAACGACCTTCGCAAGATCAACGAAGACTTCAACCCGACGTCCCGCGGCCGCGACCTGTTCGCCAAGTTGAACTGGAAGCAGACGCTGACGCCGTGGCTCGATGCCAACGTGTTGCTCGGCTACGACAACCAGGGCGGTCTCGGTCAGCAGGCCTACACCACCAACCCGGGTTCGGATTATGCGGACTTCGCGCCGTATCCGATCCAGGCCGGTACCT